>ENA-OPMN01000018-OPMN01000018.1-human-gut-metagenome-genome-assembly--contig:-NODE-18-length-111669-cov-7.517686_pt1 | contig 111669 bp, 112 predicted proteins | sample MGYA00241524_ERZ501745 | MGnify/ENA primary metagenome ERZ501745 (study PRJEB25962, sample SAMEA2042567) | human gut metagenome | biome: human gut; feature: human-associated habitat; material: faeces...
GATACATTATCGAAACCATTAACGACATGCTGAAGAATACGGCACAGATTGTACATTCGCGTCATAGGTCTGTGAAAAACTTTGTCATGAACCTCATCTCAGCATTGGGAGCATATTGTTTCTTTGACAACAAGCCAGTGGCATTGCAAGGATACTGCATCGAAGACACCAAACAGCTGTCACTATTCTAAGAGCAAAACAACTTCTTTCAGCCTTCTGTTATTACCCACTCCTAATGGTATGGGGAGGAGGCGTTTTCACGCTGCATTTATATTGTATAAAACACTCGGTTATCCCGAACTGAGGTAATATTACTTTATCAATCGTTTCAGTACAGGATACATCACATTTGAATAACGCATCATACCCAAATCGGTAAAATGAATGGCATCTACAGTACCTTCACGGTCTTCACCAATGAAATCCTTAGAAGAAACATAATAAATATGCTTTTCTGTTTTCTTCAGTTCTTTGAACTTACGAAGAAGAGTTTCATTCAGTTTAGAAAGGCTCTCTCCTCCCTTTATGTCATAGTGAGTACTTGTAAAGATCGGATCTTCCACAAATATAATAGGAGTATCAAGATGTTTGTCGCGGATGATGTGATAAAATTTATCCATACGCTCTTCCATTTGCTCTACAGTAACATTTGGAACGAAATCGAGTACAAAAGCACTTGCGTCTACCCCCGACATAAGTTCTGCTACTTCAAAATCAAGGAAAGCATTTCCACTGAAACCTAAGTTTATGAATTCACGATTCAAACGACGAGACAAGATATTGGTAAAGGCCATACCAGGACGAGAGGCGCAACCTCCCTGTAAGATACTTGTACCGTACATCACCACGGGCTTCTCACGACGGGGCGAATCTAATTGAGGTTGCTCAATAACCGACAGACTGTCAACTCCAATCTCCAATGAACTAACTCCGTCATAAAGAGACAAATTCACCATGTATTCACGCATCTCAGGCTTCATGCATCCTACTACCAAGTATTCAGTCTTTTTCAATTGGGGACGAGCACTGTTGATAAAACACCAGCACTTAGCTTTCGCATCCCAACAATAAAGGTCCAATCCACGTACACCCACATCGGACATATGGTCCATGTGGAAATTATTCAAACTCTCCCATCTAAGCGCAATCTGCGTAGAATTACTGCGAAAACGCACAGACATACCAGCTGAATTACGGCTCAAGTACCACAACGGCTCTCTTGATACCGACTTGTAAGAATCGGGGAAACGTACATAACGCTCTGTTGTAGCGTCAGTAGCCTTACCGAGCAAAGGGAAATCACTAGCATTGTGATAAACAATCTGCGCATCGGCATAAAACACACAATGTAAACACAAAAACAGCAGTAAAACAGATATTTTCTTCATGATATTGATAAAAAATGAGATGAACCTCATATCGTATATTCCATGCGATGCATCCTCCAAAATAAAAAGTTATAAATTATCTTGCAATCTCAAAAGGTACGTGAACCGAAACACCGGCTTTCATCAGCTCGTACACATTAGGCAGAACGCGTTTCTTAAACGACTCCCATCCGCGGTTTTCCATCTGAGTCCAACCAGCTTCGGCCAAAGCGAAGGCACGCGGAAAAGACATATAGGTAGCACGGTTGATGTCGATAATGGCCTCGCCCCACAGAGCACCCATCACTCCCCAAATATGTTTCTGCTTATTCAGAGGACGACCATAGCCCGGATCCAATCTATAAGCACGTTCCAACGTTGTCATAGGCATTCCCCAGTTGTTGTATTCCGGAAGATCGCCCTTATACTGTGGATAGTCATAATAACAGTGTTCGCCCGGAGCCATAATCACATCATTTCCCTTCTCGGCAGAGATATCAAGTCCAGTAGGAGTCATACCTCCACGCCAGCTAACCAGCACTACGTCTTTCGGATAAGGGAACAAATAATCATCTGCGGGTGGATATTCATTGTTCAACTCAAACCACAGAATAGGTTTCTTACCGTACTTACGAGCCGAAGCCAAGATATTCTCAAAGAAAGGAATCATCAACTGAGCCGGATTGGTATAATTTCTCTCTTTCATCAAAAGACGGCACAAGTCACATTTCTCCCAGTTCTTAGGGATGTCGGCCTCATCACCACCCAAGTGCATCAACGGTGATTTAAACATACCCGCAACTTCACGGATAATATCGTCCATCATAACATACACTTCTTCATTACCGGCACACAGCATCATATGTCCTGTCTTGCCAATAATCTTTTCGGCTTCACGCTGATGGATACAAGCCATATCGGGATATTTAGCCAACAATGATACAGTATGTCCAGGCACATCGATTTCCGGAATCAGCTGTACATGGCGCTGTGCTGCATATTCCTCCAACTCCTGAATATCCTTTTTAGTGTAGAATCTGTCGCCTGCCAATTTAGGATATGTTTCAATCCATACACTCCAACCTTGGTCGTCAGACAGATGAAGCTGCAACGCGTTATATTTGTATTTCACCATCTGATCGATGTAGAATTTAATATCGTTGACCGGAAGGAAATTACGAGCAGGGTCGAGCATCAACGCACGGTAGCCGAAACGAGGACAGTCGTCAATTTCGATAGCCGAAACAGCCTGCTGCTTGGTAGCGCATACATCGCCAGCCATTAGTTGGTCTAATGTCATCAATCCATAAAATACGGCAGCTGTCGTAACACCTTTAATTTCCAATCGTTTGTCGTTCACGCTCAATTTGTAATGATCGTTCTTCTTCAACGATTTATCAATCAACAAGCGAACTTGAGCATCCGAACTCGCCTTTGCTCGTTCTACCTTCAGTCCGAATCTCTTCTGAAACAAAGATTCTACTGTTTGCAACTCAAATTGCAAGCTATCGGCCTGTATATAACAAGTCACTTTCTCTCCTTGCAATTTCAATGGAGCTTGTGAGCTCACAGAAATTTTGTTCGGCATCGGAATCAACGCCGACAAATTGTCTTGTGCAAAAAGATTAGATACAAAACACAAGACTAAGCTTATAAATAAAAAACGCTTCATTAAAATATTACTTATCCATTAATCCATTATATACCGCTTTACGCAATGTGCCATTGGCATCATCGGCATCGTAACGCCAATACATAATTCCCTTCAAACCTTTCTCTTTTACATATTTACATTTGTAGCCTAAAGATTTTGCATTGTCATAAGTGCAAACAAATGTACCTGCGTTATCCACCAAATAAGGAACCTTAGCTTTGTCGTCCCAACGTTCAGTAAATTTATCTTTTATCGTAATCAATTGATTATAATCTACCCAACCAGGAACTTGCGTACCATCGCCGTGTCCATAAAAAGGAACTCCCAACACCAATTTATCAACAGTAAATCCTTTCAACTTATGCAAAGTAACAGCTTCGTCGTCCCAAACATCACCTGTATGCTCTGATTTGTATAAAGCAGAATGATGATAAGGAGGAGTACCCAAATCGTATGACATGATATTAACATAGTCTACTATCGGATACAAATCCTTTAAATTCAAGCACTCTCCACCAGACGAGGATGCCAAGGTAAGCAATTTTTCTTTACCAATAGCCTTACGAATTTCTTTCATCATCAACGTATAGTTTTTAGTATCATCGGGATGAGAAGTAAGACCATTAGGGCTCAAAGTAGGATATTCCCAATCAATATCGATACCATCGATATTATACTGATCTAAAATTCGCTTACAGTCTTTTGCAAATGCTTTACGTTTTTCAGCATCTCTAGCCATCTGACTAAATCCTTCACTATCCTTTCCATAGCCACCTATAGATAGACAGATCTTCAACTTCGGACTTTGTTTTTTCAGCCCTGCTATCTGCTTTAAGTTTTCCGGACGCTGAATAACAATACCGTCAAAAGACTTATTAACGTTACCAAATCCGTAATTAATATGAGTCAATAAACTAGGATCTGGCAGTCCTTCAGCCCCAGACCATACATAAGCTAAAATGATATAATCCTCGCCAGATGGTTTTGTGCCCGTCGATTCATCTCCTGTAGAAAAATCAGGAATATTTCCACTACCAGAGCCACCACAGCCACTCAGGAAAAACATTAAAAATAATGATGCTAAGGAAAAGAACTTTCTCATAATACTTTATATGTAGATTTAACAAACAATTATATTTAACAAAGGTATTACTACAGCAAATGTAATAAACTATTTTATTAACCTCATCCGATAATTTAAACGTTATTATTCCGTCATTGCATCGTATACCGCTTTACGCAATGTACCTTTGGCGTCATCAGCTTCATAAAACCAACTCATTACGCCTTTCAAGCCTTTCTTTTTTGCATATTCGCATTTATAGCCTAACGATTTTGCGTTGTCGAAAGTAAACATAAGCTTTCCGTTTCGGTCGGCCAAATAAGGAACTTTAGCCACATCATCCCAACGTTCGATAAGGTCCTTTAAACACTGTTCCTTCACCATATCTTTATAATAAACCATTTTAAGTTTACCACCAACTGAACTATATCCATAGAAAGGAAGTCCCAACACTAATTTATGAAGAGGGAAACCCACTAAATTATGCAAAGAAGCAGCCTTTTCACACCAGAAGTCTCCTGTACGTTCTGACTTGTACAAAGCAGAATTATGCTGATTGAAACCACACATATCATACGACATGATATTCACAAAATCTACAATTGGCAACAAATCCTTAAAATCGAAACATTCTGCACTAGCAGAAGAAGCCAATGTAAGCAACTTATCATCTCCGATTGCCTTACGGATTTCTTTCATCATTAAAGTATAGTTTTTAGTATCTTGTGGAGTTGCAGCTATACCCTCAGAATGTTTTGTAGGATATTCCCAGTCAATATCAATACCGTCTATACCGTATTCATCTAAAAGGTTCTTGCAATTCAGCGCAAAAGTCTTACGTTTTTCAACATCTCTTGCCATTTGACTAAAGCCTTCACTACAAGTTCCCCAACCACCAATAGACAAACATATCTTTAAGTTCGGGTTTTGTTTCTTCAGCCCTGCCACCTCTCTAAAATGTTCTGGTGTATCAATATCTATATCTACAAAGTTAGTCTTATCGAGATGACCAAACGCATAATTAATATGAGTTACCAAATTAGGATCGGGCAATTCTTTAAAGCTGTGCCATACATAAGACAATATAATAGGTTTCTCATCTGCCGGTTTAGACAATTCTTCTCCAATTGAGAAATTCGGAATGTTCCCGTTCACAGAATTGCAATAGCAAACCAACAAAAGCATTGAAAACAATGACGCAAAATAGAAATGCTTTCTCATAATATGACTTAGATAGGAGTAATTTATAAATTAATTATTAAACCCTTTGCAAATATAAGAAATAATATTTTAATACCTAATACAAACCAAGCTGAATATTTTAAACAACCTAATTGATTAAAAAAACAGCAATAAAAACCATTTATTATATACCTATAGATTAAGCACATCACATTAATGTATTATACTTTTACCAAAAGAAATGAAGCTATTATTGCGCATACATAAACTTTAGCGTGTATATTATTTTTAAATACCAGCCTCAGAGTACCCTCTGGAATGGGTAAAAAAAACATTGCGATGATCGGTTTGAATCATCGCAATGTTTCAATTGACTTCTCGCAATGCTTTTTTACAAGCTTTACAAGCTCACATTTATGTATGATATTTTTAGCAAATAAGAGTTTTTTTTCAGTACCGCTGCAAATCCACCGTTGCGAACCATCTTCACTTTCAATGTTTGCACTTTCGATACTATCTTTGTTTCTTTATTATAATCCAAAGCCTGTAAATCTGCGTTCAATCCGTCAGTAAACAAAGTCATCTCATAAGAACGGTTAGCTTCAAGAAAATCGAGGCAGACTTCAACCTCCTGTCCTTTTTCTGCAGTAATACCTCCGATAAACCAGTTATTACCTTTACGCTTAGCAACAACCAAGTATTCACCAACTGCAGCAGTAAGCACCTTAGTTTCATCCCAAGTAACCGATACGCTAGCCATAAAATCGGTACAATCTTTATCTCGCAAATAGAAAGTATACCTCATTGGCTGAAGAATGTTTTGCCGAACTAACAATCGGTTTAAAGGGTTTCTGCTGCAAGCAAAGGCCCATATTCGAAGCGCCAAACAATTGCTGTCCGTCATAAAATACCTCCATGCCCAACACATCGGAAACTGTGAGAGCCATCCTCAACATTCCATTTGGTGACAACACTTCATAATTACCAGCGAATAGGCAAACCTGCCCAAACACTAACAATAAAAAGCTAATTAGGGATATTCAGTAAATGTCCCTAATTACTCACCTTTCACAACCTGGATATTAATCTGCTTACGCGATTGGATTTCTTGCTTCTGAGTTACATAACCAACCTTTGAGAATATCAGACACTCGTCTTCGTGCGCCATGATGGTATAACGTCCATCCTTATCGGTAGAGATTTCATTCTGTGAGAAGGACGCCTGCACTCGTACCCCGTGCACCGGAGTTGCCTGTACATCGCGCACACTACCCTTAATTTCTATCAGCTTACCGTTTACTTGACGCGTTTCCTGTGCCATATTCCCTGATTTATCAGCAGAGTGCGATGCCGACTCTCCTACTTCCACACGGATTCGGCTGGCAATGTTTTCAGAAGAACTACCCACCTGCAATTCAAATGTTCCCGGTTCTAAGAATCTCTTGCCTTTGTTATCGGTCAGGAACAATTCGCTTACCGGTATAGACAGGGTAACTTTCTTAGATTCACCCGGACGCAAGCCTACTTTAGTGAATGCCTTCAATTGCTTAACAGGAGTCATCACCGAGCTTACCATATCGCGTACGTAAACCTGAACGACTTCTTTTCCCTCCATCTTGCCGGTATTTTTCAGCTGTACAGAAACCTGAATGGTATCGTACTGATGATATTGCCGCTTGTTGGCCGACACTTTTTCGAAATCGAAAGTAGTGTAGCTCAATCCATGACCGAACACCCACAAAGCATCGGGGCTTGAGAATACATAGTCACGTCCCGGATTTTCGTAAGATCCCGGTTCTTTGTAATACCCCTTATCGGTAGACAAATGGTTATAATAAACAGGAAGATGACCCGTGCTCTGCGGGAAAGAGAAAGAAGTCTTACCCGAAGGATTAACCTTACCAAACAAGATATCGGCTATAGAAGTACCGGCTTGTTCGCCTGCATACCACTGAGCCAATACTGCCGGAATATTCTTCTTAACGTAAGGTATGGCAAAAGGTTTACCAGCTACCAGAACCACTACTACCGGTTTGCCCGTAGCCTGCACCGCCTGAATCAATTCATTCTGCGCACCGGTAAGAGAGATATCACTTAAATCTATACCTTCACCACTTGTAGAAGGCTCTGAACTATGACGCACGAAAGCCGTACTAGAGCTACCTACAAATACAATTGCTACATCGCTCTGCTGAGCTGCCTGCACAGCCTCATCTATACCCGATGTATCCAACGAAGCGATAGAACAACCCTTGGCATAGTTCACTTTTACCTTCTTGCCTACCAACTTCTGGATTCCTTCCAAAGGAGTTACACCGTCAGTCTTTTTCTTACTCCAAGTATAGTCACCAAACTGTACGCAGTCGGCATTAGGACCTATCACCGCTATAGAACGCAGTTTCTTCGCATCCAAAGGCAATAGGTTGTTGTCATTCTTAAGCAATACGGTAGACTCGTCGGCAATGCGTTTAGACAAAGCCACACTTTCGTCCGTGTGGATAGGAATGCGATAATTGGCTTTCTCCTGATAAGGGTCTTCGAACAAGCCCAACTCGAATTTCGCACGCAATACTCTTCTTACCGCCTGGTCGATATACTTCACATCAAACTCACCTGAAAGGACCTTTTCTTCCAAAGCCAAGAAACAAGCACTTGAAGCTTCCACGTCCAAACCAGCTTTTAGTACCTGCGAAGCAGCTTCGTAAGAGTCGGCAGCTGTCTTATGAAAACGTATCAACATATCAATCACACCCCAGTCTGAATAAACATATCCACGGAAGCCAAAGGTATTGCGAAGGATTTCCGTAAGCATAAAATAAGAAGCCGAGTTCGGTTCTCTGTTCCATGAATTATAGCTTGACATCACAGCCATGATGCCAGTTTCCTTACATACGGTTTCGAAGGGCTTCAGGTAAATATCAAACAAATCGCGCACGCCACACTCTACAGACGCCAGATTAAGACCACCCAACGGATTTCCGTGTGGACCGTAATGTTTCAACATCGGGGAGATGCCGTGTTCCATATATCCTTTTACCTCGGATACGGCCATACGTGAACACAAGAACGGGTCTTCACCGAAAGACTCTTCCACGCGTCCCCAACGCAAATCGCGCACCACGTCGATACAAGGAGCAAGTACTTGCTTTACACCCATCGTATTAAGCTCGCCAGAAATCTGGCGCGTCTTTTCATAAGCCAAGTCCACGTTGAACGTACTACCCATGGCTATATTCTGCGGATATATTGTTGCTCCGTCTTGCACTACACCATGCAACGACTCGGCAACCGAGAAGCCCGGAATACCCAATCTGGTCTTTTCTACCAAATAAGTCTGTATTTCACGGAAAGCCTTACGAGTGCTTACTGCAGTAAGAGGAAAACCTTCGAAGAAGCCAAAACCGCCCGCTGCACACATCTGCGCTAAACGGTCGGGATTCAATTGTTGCCCTTCAAAAACATCCCAAGAATGCAAGTGTCTAATCTGAGCTATTTTCTCCTTCAGAGTCATTCGCTGCAACAAATCGTTTACACGCATTTCCGTCGGTACCAACGGATTCTTATAAGGAGCTTGTTGTGCCTGGACAGACGACACGCAACAAGCGAAACCTATTACCCAAGTAAATAAGTTTTTCATATATTAATCTTTTAAGTTTATCTTAACGAAAATCGTTTTGGTATTTATTCCATAACTCATTAGCTACCTTCACTGCGCTTTCGCCAGATGAAATAGGGAAATCCTCATGTTGCAGAGTCCATTGATACTCGAATTCCGTAACATCCTTATGGAATTTCTTTTCATCGAATGAGCGATTAGCTTTCATAGCAGCCAACACACCATCGGTAAACAGTTTCCAACGTCCACGATAAAAACTCTTGGTCAAGCCTGCCCAACCTCTGTTTGCGTAATCGTTCAACTGAGTATCTTTCTGTCCCCAGATAGTAACTATGCCACGAGCGTTTTCTTCGTAATAATTCTTCTCATCTTCCGATGCAGCACAGTCTTTAGCGTCTTTTATCCATTTACCCATTGAGAACAAAGGACTGCAAGACAACAGACGGTCTACATCAAGAATCAAGTCGTCCATACGCTTTGCCCATTGCTCTGCGCCAGACAAATCCTTACGTTTGTAACAAGCGGTAAACTGTGCGCGATAGTCTGAGAACAAGTTACCCAAAACCTGTCGGCCTACGTTGACCACATCAAAATCGTAGCCCTGATCAACCACGTCGGTAGCCTGCAGGAGTTCGCCCCAAATGGCCCATAAGTCCTTATTATCGTATTTATAATCAGGGTAAGTATTCCAACCCTGTACGCCTTCGAACTGCGGACGCGCATTAATCAATACAGCCTGTCCACACAAAGCGGGTGTCATATAAATCTTTTCGTGCAAATCCTTCCATGCCTTAAGAATGTTTTTATCCTTCTGTCCACCTCTACACTTAGCCCACATTTCAATCCATTCGTCTGTAGACTGAGTCTGATTCCAAGCCTTATCGAAAACAAATTCATACATCAACGGATTAACGTCGAACGCTTCCAAAGTAACGCCCAAGCCATATACATTGTCTCCACCTTCAGCAAGAACACGGTTAATCTTCATATCCGTATCGTTCAAATCGCCTACCATCATAGTGTTGCCTCCAAAGTTACCTAAATAACACCAAATATAAGGCTGGCCATAATAGCTTTCTATGTTTTTCCAGATTTCAGTATGATCGCAATAATAATCCAACAGTATCAACTTATCCTGCGGCACAGCTCTCAAGAATGCCTTGATACGAGAAGGAGTCCATTTTTCCTTTGCGTGATAAAACATCCAAGTCATTTGCAACCACTTAGCTTCTGGGTCAACATTCGACAAAGATTCATATATCTTCTTCGATACATTCGACAAGAATTCTTCGTTCCAGTTCGGAGAGTCTACTTCATTAAACGGGTCTATTCCATAGATATGGTCTGTGCCGTAAATCTTAGTTTGCTCTTCCAAGAAACGTTTTTGGATAACTCCATACAATGAATCCATCGGGTCAATAAAATGGCTTCTGTATTTTTCGTCGAAACCGCCCCATTGGCTCATGGTGTAAATCTTCGCTTCCGGATAAATCTTCTTCAGCTCAGCCGGCACATGACCTGCAAAAGCCGGAAGAACCGGAGTCATATTAAACTCGCGCTCGCGAGCCAAAATCTGTTTCTGCAAAGCTTCTTGCTGCACCAACCAATCTTTAGGAAGAGGACTTTGCCAATAATCCACATTCGACATACGGTGCCAAGGCAGCTGAGCAGGGCCGGTAAAATAAGCGCGGACTTCTTCGTCCGACAATCCCATCTCTGTCCATACTTTATACCAAATTGACTCCTGTCCCGTAATAGCCAACGGCATAGTCACCCCGTTCAAAGCCATCCAGTCGATTAAACGTTCCCAATCTTGCCATTTCCAATAAGCCATTGTATAACCAAACGTACAATAGTTCAAGAAAAAGCGATTGTCGCATGTAGCCTGACAACTCACAGTCTTATCAAGCATAGGAAGTTCTTCGGGCATCACAATGCTGTCTGAAGCATACCAAGACACATGCGTATGGCAGTAATTCTTCAAATAGTAATTCAATCCCACAGCCATGGAATTGTAATTGTTTCCCTGGATATGAATCTTACCAGACTGAGAGGTCAGCGTAAAATGATCGGTCTCTAACGAGTCTTCCAACAGTTCAAACTGAAAAGAAGAAGCATGCTGAGGGAACAATCGCTGACACAACTCCTTTAAAACCACAGGCGACTTGGAGTCATCAGACGACTGACAACTGAACAAACAAAATAAAACAAGGAAATACAGCAATCCTTTCTTCATAGTTACTACTAATAATATTTTACAAAGCAATTAATGAGAGTCACGCATCGGACGTGAAATAACAAATTGGCAGAAATCATGATACAAAGTCTGGTCATCTGGTTCAACTGAATTTTTCAGTGTTACCAAAGCAGTGTTACTTTGATAATACGCCAAACGTTTACTCTTCCAAATGCCCTGTTCCTTAAAAATATCCATATAGTCTCTCAAGCGATATGCTTTAGATGTTTCAACTGGGTATTTGCAAGCATTGTCTTCAAATTCAAGTTCCATATCCATGTCATACTTAATGGCTTTTTTACATGCCTCTGTTACACGATCTTTTGTCAGATTGTTCTGGAAATAATAATTCGGTTGGAAATAAGTAGATGTAAAACCAAACTTTTTCCATTCTGTATGACCGTCTGCATTGAAGTAAGGAATCCAATTAAAACTATACTTCAATTCTTTCAAGTAACTAGCTATCGAATTCAATATGCTTCTAGTAGCAGTTGCGTCTTCTGCCACCCAATAAAAACCAGCCAACTCTACATTCTTGAAGTTCTTCTGAGCAAAACGTGCACGCACTTGGTCGATAAACCAGACACAAGCTTTCACACGATCTTCCGCTTTAGAGAAATCCAATTCCTTACCATCTATTTTCCCCCAATATTTTGTTGTAGAAGAGATAGCTAAGAATTTATTTACCATAGGCTCAGGGATACTGATAACAACCTGACGCTTATGAGCAGGAGTCCCTAATTCCGTCTGTTGTTCTGCTACACACTTATCCAATCCTGCAATACCTGATGAAGATGCAAAATAAGTGTTTAGCAAACCTTCCCAATCTGCCTTGTTAGCAGACTCAAAATCAAAACCTTTAGTATAAGTCTTATTGGCTTTTATATCAAAAATTTCTAAGAATAAGAAACTGTCAAACAACCAATGCTTTTTGTTTTGTCGATCTTTGTATACTACATAATTAGACATCAAATCCTTATTCCACACAGCTCTGTTAGAAGCGCCAGAATAACAAAGGACCATATCTGTAGATTGAAGGACTTCCTTACGATTCTTCTCCCAATCATAAACTTTACCCGGTTTTATTTCTTCCTGATCATCTTTATCCGTATCTCCAAAACTAAAATCGGGAGCAACTGGACTATTCTCTGAACAAGCTGCCAAAGTAGGGAATACACCTCCAATAAGCATAACCATCAAAAAAAACAATACTTTCTTCATAATACTCTTACGTTATTTAATGTTTAATATATAAATATAAAAAGGTTAATAATTTTCGTTTATAATCATTTGAACTATCACTTTCTGTTATATTTCAAAAGAAGTCTTGCTGGATATGACAATCGTATCATACCCGAACAAGCCTCTCTCCCAATATCGCTTGGGCGGAAAAAAGAATCAAATAATAAAAACCTATATACTGTTTCATTCCTATTAAAATGCTATTACTTAATATTACCTGATATCTGTCGTACAAATAATGTTCGGCTTGAAAATTAACAGATTGCGAAATCATAGAAATCATCACTAAGGTTGTGTTTAAATAATCAACGGTTACTTTTCATCAGCTGTGTAATTACGGTGCAATAAATATAAGGTCATATCACGATGCAAATATACACACATTTATTAAATAAACAACATATATTAAATTTTTTAATCAATATGATTATAAATAATATCACATCGAATAAAATCATTCATAAATATACGATTAACACAATTTTCGTCCCATCAAACCTTCAGCCTTTTTAAAGTTCATACTTCCTTTTGTCGTCTTATCACATTTCAAAATGGCAAGTGCCATTTTGTTACCGCGGAATAATTTCTATCCGCATTTTTTAACAATAAAGTGAAATATTTAATGCGTCTTCCCTGCACTACCCCAATAAAGTCGTCTCACTTCGAACGAAGTGAATGCTTACTTCAGTCGGTCAACGTGCTTACTTCGAACGAAGTGAATGCTCACTTCGAACGAAGTAAGACGACTCTGTTAAAATCTTTCATAGGAATAAAAAAAGGTGTATCATTGTAATTCTCGCTATTAGGGCTTACTCGAGACTTGCACCCGTTAGATAATACTCATGCCGAGCGTACACAAAAAATGGGCTGACCTCGCAAATGAAGTCAGCCCTATTTTTATACCTTCGATAAATTTATAAGTTATAAGAAACGGTAAGCATTACATGAAATGAGATATAATTCACTTATCTAATAGGTTAAACATCGCTTCTCTAAAGAGAGGTATATTATTAGATTTGTCAATGAACGATAAAGGAGAATCATAAACCATCTCTAATAAAGTTTCAGTTTTGGCTCTTGAATGTTTTTTTTCTACTATCTTCAATAGTTCCATTTCTTCTGCGCCATCACGCCAACGCTCTAATCTGGCAGAGGCAACTGGACCTTTACATCCCATTATATCTCCTGGGTAAATAAGTAGTCCGTCGCCATGTGGCATATCAGTGATATAGGTAAATGGATTCCGTTTGTGATAGACATTGCTATCCCAATACAGAAAACCTTGACTACCGTTCTTCCAAGTACGCCACATGATAGCTCTTTGTTGTATTCCCTTCATCTGCAACAAGAAGTTCGGTTCGGTTCCCCCTGGTTCCCAACAAAATAACAACAAATATGCGCTTCATATCATTTCAAATTAAACGTTGTAACCACAGCAGCATGATCAGAAGGGAAACGAACAGGATGTTTGTCTATCATCTCCGATTTGATAGCTTTAATATTGCTTCCTTTATAGTATATGAAGTCTATACGATATTGCAGCTCGTTTTTAGCCATAGTAGACCATGTAAGACAAGGATACTTTTTCACGTCTGGATGAATCTCACGATAAGAATCAATAAAGTTCGCTTTCTCCATCAATTTACTGGTTGGCCAGTCTATCACATAGCCCTTATGCTCACTATCATCCTTTGTATCATATCCCCAATCCAAATGAGAACTACTATTGAAATCTCCAGAAACAATCAGCGGAGTTGTCTTTTGTTCTGAAAGAGGTTTCATATTAGAAAGTATAGTCTGTAATTGTTTGGCACGGCCATCCCATTCTCCTGCCATAATATTCTCTATTGATTCATGGGCGTTAATTTGATCATTTGTGATAGGGCGATAATCCAACCAAAGATTTATATAATTAATCTGTTGTGACGGATTAATCTGCAATGTTGCCGCACTACAATTGAAGGAGTCAAACAAATCATAAGTATCAGTAATGGGGAAACGACTCATTATTGACAAGTTAGAGCTACGCAAATAAAAATAATAGCCTAAAGCATCAGCTATAATGGCCCCTGAGCCATAAGTCTCTATCATGCCTATCACATCAGGATTCTCTGCTTTTATAACCTCTATCACTCTATTTACACCAACCTCTTGACCTAACTCATGTCCTCCATGGAAGATATTAAAAGCCATAACTTTCAGTTGCGACAAATGTGAGTGAGCCGGAGCTGAAACACTAGGAACTTCTACACGGTCTACAAATAAAAAATCTTTGATGCATCCATTAAATGTATTCCACTGGCCATCATCTACAGAACCTATTCTTAGTACATTTCCAGTGGCGAAATTAACATTACCATTAGTACAGTAGATTGCCACATTCAACTTATCATAATACATACGCATTTCTTGCTTTACGGCATCATGCGTTATTGTCAATGTATGCCACTTATCGTCATTAATAGGCTGACGCAAGGCAGTTGGACTATACTCCCACGGCGTATTCTTACCATCGCAAAAGTTCACTGTCCATGAACCGTTGGCTTGAGTTCCTATCCAAATGCCTGCTTCACTCTGCGTGTTGCTTTTTTTATTAGTAACCAAGGCTTTCTCGCCTAAATCCATAGCATGACTGCGTACTTTTATAGAAATAGTAAATGATCTACTCATACTAACAGAATCTATTTCGGATACTTTCACGCCATATCGATTGAAAGCATTTTCACTTAAATCAAGCATTTCCCCAGAATGAGTAAAGTATTTTATGTCTTTAGCGGCCAAGAAAATAGGCCAATATAATAGTATAAGAAATAACAGTCGTTTTCTCATAATTCTGATTTATTGTTCATTTAAAATTATTTGGGCACTATCAATCATACTATCTGTTAATGTTGCCCTATCCCAAAATTGTTATTATCAATATATTTTTTATCTATCCAGCGAGTAAGAAAATAATCCATTGAGTGTTCAAAACGATTATAGTCTTTACGCTCTTTATTAGTCCATCCTGTTTCGGCATGGGCAGCCCAATACGGATACACCATTTTGTACATATCATTCACTTGCGGTATCCACTCTCCCCACATCTGACATCCCAATCCAATAATCTGCTTACGCAATTCAGTGGGGAAGTCTTTGGGAATTGGAGAGAAAGAATAAGCTTTCTCTAAAGAGATAGGAGCAAAAGAGTATTCCAATCCGGGAGTAATTTTATCATGGTTATAATTGAGGTATGTATACTCATGTAGGCTGTTAACTATTTCATATCCTCTCTTCGCCGCTTTTGTCAACAGATCCAAATCGCCTGTCCAAAATTGCACTACAGCGTCCGAAGACAGTTGATAGTCAGAACTAACATTCACTTCACTCTGAAAGCCATGTAGCTTATCACCTGTTATATCATTCCACCCCATCATTCTCCTTCCTTTCGATTTAAGATAAGAAGCGATATAGTTAGTGAACCACACTTGAAGTTCGGCAGCAGAGCCTATCCCCTTTTCTTTCATGAACGCCTGTATCTCGGGCGAGTTATTCCACTGTTCCTGTCGTACTTCGTCGCCACCTATATGTATTATTTTCGACGGGAACAATTCCATCACCTCGTCGAGCACATCTTTCAAGAAAGTGCGCGTACGCTGACTAGCTACATTGAAAGCGCTGTTCTGCACACCAAAGGAACAGGGTACTGAAATTTTTTCATCTGTACTTCCCAACCAAGGATATGCAGCTATAGCAGCCGAAGCATGTCCTGGCATTTCTATTTCAGGAACTACAGTGATATGCAACTTTTGGGCATAAGAAACAATCTCTTTTATGTCTCTTTGCGTGTAGAATCCTTCAAACGGTTTTCCGTCGAAGACTTTGCTTTCATACCAATTCAACTGAGTAGAATCTCTATGCGCGCCAATTTTTGTAAGCAGTGGGTATTTCTTAATTTCAATACGCCATCCTTGATCTTCTGTGAGATGCCAATGAAAGACGTTCATTTTTAAAATGGCCATTTCATCGAGCAAACGCTTTACTTCTTTCACTCCTTTAAAAGCTCTGCCATCATCAAGCATAAACGAACGCCACTTAAAAGCCGGAGCGTCATTAATGACTATGCAAGGAACTCTTTTCCCTTCATGACAAGCGGTAATAAGTTGACGGAAAGTCTGTATTCCATAAAACACACCTTGAGGAGTGGCACCCTCTATACGGATGCCATCTTTATCAACAATAAGACGATACCCCTCGGAATTGGCTATCTGGTCAGACAAAACCAATTGAATGTTTCCTCTTTTACCATCTTGTACGGAAAGGCCATGCTCCTCCCCAAGTATTTGCTTTAAATAATCTGCCTCATTTTTCAATGTCTTAGAGTAAGCAAGTCGGCAGAGACTAAGAGAATAATAGCCAGACTGAACCGTTACTTCGTTAGGGAAAGGAAGCAATTTCAATGGTACAGTCTGTGCCCCAAGAATACCCACTAAGCATAAACAGACTATATATATTAAAAGCCGTTTCATCTTCAAACTATTTCTTTACATTAAATATCCAATCTCCACCATTTTTCATGGTAATAGAGAGAGTTTTATTTTTCTCTTGATGAATAGACTCTATGATACTATTTCCAGATAAAAGTTTTTTCCCTTTCTGCCAAACCAGTTCTCCGTTCAGTGTAACGGCTTTACACGGCGAAGGCAGACAGATAGTAGCTTGTGCCCCTTGCGGTGAACTAACCTGAAGTTGGAAGTTCTTTTCATCATCCTTAAAAGATACCTTAATGTTTCCTTTTACAGTAGGAACCAATGTTTCGGCTTCTTTCAAACCTGTTGGTTGCGGAGCTATACGATAGGCTTTATACCCAACTTCTGTTGGAGCTACGCCACATACATATTGCGATAGGATAGTAAGTCCACCACCACTCCAAGCATGATTGGTAGTTCCGCCTGGAAATCCGTTAGGTCCTATTCCCCATCCCTCATAAAGAGTAGTACGCTCCGGGTCGTTCACCATCTCTGCAAAGCGTCGTTTCATACGCTCCATGCCATAATAGTTTTCACCCATCATGAAAAGAGCTTCGATGACATACTTTTCCATATAAGGACTGGCATGTTCATTTTGCTTCAAAACATTGAGTAATGCCGGATACTTCTTTTCGTCCGCCAAACCAGATACAATAGCTAAAGCCTGCACACGGTCGTCTGTCTTCAATTTATATTCTGGATGACGATATGCCTTTCCATTCCAGAACACAGTGTTAAACGCTTTCTTTAATGCTTGCATTTCTTGGTCTATAGCCTCAGCTTCAGCTTTCATATCCAAAGCAGTAGCCATATTACGCTGACCCTTTAAAGCGATATAATACCATGCATTAAAAAGCACCTTGATATCAATATTATCGCCCCAATCGCCCCAAGTCCATTCTCCAGCTCTGAATTTTATTGTTCCGTCGCTATTCTTCTGCCATATACCCAAGTATTTTTTCACCCTTGGATAAAGGTCTCTAATAGTTTGCAGGTCACCAGTATTCAGATAATAATTCCAAAAGCCAAAGTAACCAATAGAAGCTAACATTTGGCCAGGAAGCTCAGTATGATAATTAGAAGAAGGAATAGGAGCGAAAATCTCTCCTGTAGGACGCTGCCATCCCATGAGCTCATACATTCCTTTTTTCATAAGCAAATGACTGCTTAGCGACAATGCATAAAAAGCTTCGCCAGATTCGTTTACTTCATCTCCCCACCATTGAGCACGCTCTCTATCGGGACAATCCATATAAGTATCTCGCATAGTAACATAAAGTGTACGCTGTGATTTCTCCCACATTTTATTCAAGAAAGAATCATTGCAACGAAAGTATCCCTCAAATTCCGTATTATATCCGGTTTCTCTGAATTGTACCTTAGTGAGATTTACTCCCTTAGGATAGATGTAATATACCTGTTCTCCATTCATCCAACCTTTATTTTCATACGATTGTTTTCCTTTTTTAGTCAGATATTCAGCTCTTACATTATATGCGCTACCTCCCTGATAATGACTTGTGAGTATGGTAATGGCTGAATGCGACTTTTCAGCCTCCAATTCCATATAAGGCATAACTTGCGCATTGTAAGGAAGCTGACAAATCAATGTATCGTTTGTCATGCCACTATGAACCGTTTGCGATACATAGTCTTTCAAACCAAAGTCTTTCCAAAGTGGTATAACGCGATGATGCAATTTATTCCAAGGTGCATCGCCTTCTTTACCAACTACACGCGCTTTTGCCCAATATTGACACGCAGCATTTTCTCCTTTCTCCCAACCATCCATGCCGAGTTCCGCATTGAACCCAATGCAAGATTCAGGCAAACGGAAATTAGGATATGGCGCTAACGGTGTGTAATAAGCAGGATGCATGGTAGCTTTCCATGAATCATCACTCTGCAGAACTAATTCGTTAGTCTGACAATCGAACAATAAGGCGCCTTGACCGCTGGGATTATAAGAAAATCCTTCTTTCCCGAAATACCAAACTAACACAGATATTAGATTATGTCCCGACTTAAGATGCGGTGCGATGTCTATTTCATCATAATAGGTATCATCTGGATTAGGTCCACGTTTTACACCACCCTCTAAAACAACGAGTTCCCCATTAATCCAAAGCCAATACTTACTGTCTGCCGCTATACGGGTCAATGCTTTGCCTGGCACGGCATTTATAAAAATTTCCTTTTGGAAACACATCCATGTATTAGTTGCATTTTGGTTTTCAAACGCAGTAATCCATTGCGGAATAGATACCGCAGACAGCTGTATAGAAACAGCCAACAGAACAAATAAGGTTAATAAATGTCTTTTCATTATATATAGTTTTTTAGTTTATTACTGGTGCTGGGTAGCTGTATTAAATTCAGACTGTTGAGTAGAAACCGCTTTGAGCTTTAAATTGTTCAACTGCAATCGTAATTCTTCATTTTCACGTTTCAATTCATTAAAGATTGCCTTTTCGCTTTCTCCTCTAAGTTCTTGAGATTCCTTCTTGGCCGATTTTTGTTCAGAATCGTTATAAAGCATTTTATTTGATGCCGTGACGCTCTGAATTTCTATGGATCCACTTATGGGGCGCTGTGATCCTGGGTAGTCCATTTCAGCATATATTTTAATCTTACCGGGGGTTAACGTAGATTGCACTATAACCGGAGCGGTTCCCCACGCTACAGCTACGGGGTTAGCGTATATTTTATAATCTCCCACCAAACTGCCTTCTCCCTCTATAGAGAAGCGGATATGACCATTATTCAAACGTTTTACCACTCCCCATTCATCTACTATAGAAGCAACAACAACAACTTTGTCCGATCCGTCTGCTCTAAGCTGTAGCCCGCCATCGTCTACATGCAACAGAATGCGTTGGGGACGTCGGGCCGGTTGCTTTTTGCATTGAGCAACAAGTTTTCCATCAATATACCCTTCGGCCATCAAATAAGACTCTTGCTGACGCTTCACTCCTTTTTCATTATCAGTATCGGACATTATTTTATCGTTTACATAACTAAAAGCCTTAGGGAAACGAATGATAGGATATGGCATTCCCTCTGCCGGCTTACGCTCATAGACACGTTTCTCGCCATCCTTATTAATGGTAAGCACCACTTTATCACAATTAGAGAACACCGTAACATCTTCTGGCGAGAATGGTGTCATTTCATTAGCTATATAGACAAAAGGTCCGGTCTCTGCCAATGATTCTTGCTGAACCTGAGGCGAGCGAAAACTTTTGAAAAGATAGTATGAAGTTTTAGGCTGTCTGTAACTATCCATTATTCCCCCATAGAAAGGATCTGGATGATAGCCCCTTTGATGATCAAAAGGATGCCACATACACCCTCCAATAAACTGGGGAGTGGTTTTGAAGAAAGCGTCATAACAAATATATTGGAAATTAGTCTTTGCATAATGATTAGCCTGAATAAGCATTGGTGTTTCTCCCCATTGTCTGGATACACGACTTGGTCCATTATGCGCGGTCCAATCATCTACACAATCGCCCCATTCACGCTGTAAGAATGTTATGTTTTCTGTTGCTTTATCTGAATATGACGGGGTCTTTTTATTGAAGTTAATGGCATTTTCATACCAAATACTGAAATACTCACGTCCTTTCGAGCGATAATCGCATGCAGAATAGCTCGATTCATAAGGAAATTCATCTCTTACAATATCACGCACTTTCTTGGCAAAATAATCGGGATACCAGGTTTCATTCAATATAGGCTCCCAAAGGAAAATACAAGCATGATTACGGTCACGACGTACCATTTGTCTGATATTGTCATAAACACCTTGTTCAAAAGTCGGGGTTTCATTCCAGAATTGCCAGCCCGGTGTGGTAACAATCATAAAAAGACCTAATTCATCGCAGGCATCCATCCATGCCGGATCTTGTGGGAAATGAGCGCTACGAATTATTTCCATCCCCAAGTCTTTCAGTTTTTTAGCATCACGCCAATGTAATGAATTAGGCAAAGCATGTCCTATCAAAGCAAAGTCTTGATGACGATTGGCTCCCATAAGAGGCTTATCATAGTGTTTACCGTTCAAGAATAGTCCATCTTTTCCTCTGAACTCTATACTGCGAATGCCTAATCGCTGACGATAACCGTCTTGTACCACTCCTTTATTATCAACCACCTTCACTATAAGATTATATAGATAAGGTGTGGCAGGATACCATAGATGAGGCTTTGTTATTTTCATTCTAGATTCGTTAGTCTGGCTACTTTTTCCTTTTGAAATAGAGACAGAAGAAACAGAAGAAGCAACTAATTGGTTTTCTTTAGTAAACAGTTCATAAATCACCTTTCCCTTAAATGAACTACCCGATAGATTTTTAACATCCGCCTTTAATAATATATCGGCAGATTGTTCGCTAACATGCTCATAAGCAATCAATATTCCCCCTCCGGCAACTTTATCTTCTTCATTAGGGTCTGTTATGAAAATAGAATTTGTTCCGTACAGCCATGCGTCTCGGTAGATTCCGCCGAAATATGTAAAATCAAGTACGTCTTGTGCCTTACCCGGTGGATAATTATGGTCATCGCTATTGTCCGCCCAAACGGTAACTACATTATCGTCACCTTTTTTAAGGTATCTGGTAACGTCAATCACTAAAGGAAGATACCCACAAACGCTTTCTTTAATCAAAGTGCCATTAATCCACACTTTAGATTTACCCATAATACCTTCAAAGTGAAGAATCCAACGCTTTGCTTTTTCATTTTCTCCTACAGTAAAATGTTTTCGATACCATACCTCTCCTTGATAATTAATACATCCACTAGCCTCTGCCGGTAATAATTCAATTCCGTTAGGCAGATTAACCAGTTGCCAATCCTTATCATCAAAATCCGTGCGTTCTGCTCCGCTAACCTTGCCCTTAAAAAAGCGCCAAGCAGGATTAAAGTTATACACCGTTCTAAGTTGAGGATCATTAAAGAAACCCGCGGTCGAAAACTCCGGTACTTGCTTTTGCGAGTAAGCCATTAGAGGAAATGCTACTCCAAAAAATAAGAGCAGCATAACTATTGTAATTGTTCTTGTTTTATTCATTATTAGTGTAGTTGAAAATGTAGTCAAAGGGAACTTAATTATGCACAATAAAGATTTTCAGAAAAAGAGAGGCAAGTCTTTTCATGCTTGCCCCTCTTTCAGAACTTTTCACTATTACTTAGTATATCCCGGATTTTCTATCAAATTAGGGTTAGCCGCTCTACGGGCTTTAGTTATAGGGAAGTAGTAATTTTGACTGTAGAAGGTTGGCGATGCCGTAGTTCCATCTACATCTTCTATAACAACTACCTTAAATTTACCCGACTTGTAATCATAAATATATTGCAATCCACTAAACGAACGTGTCAAAGCTGTTTCGGCTTCTCTCCATCTACGCAAATCCCAATAACGATGATTTTCAAAAGCCAATTCAACCTTGCGTTCATGTCTAATCTTGTCTCTGTCAATGCTTGGCAGTTCTTTTACCCCAGCTCTTCTTCTGATCTGATTAACAGCATCTAAAGCATCATCTGGCTTGCCAAGTTCAAAAGCTGCTTCTGCATAATTAAGTAGAATCTCGGCAAATCGGAATATCTGATAATCCGTTCTCGACTCACATAGCCAACTCATGTTGTCTGCACTCGGGTCCAAATATTTCATAATACCAAATCCGGAATTTATCACACCTTGTCCAAAATGGTTCCACAGTTGGTCACCAATAGAGTTCATTCCGTTATATTGATCCGCTTGCGATTTTATAAATTCACCATCGGGCTTAATCAAGCCTAAATGCATATCAACGGTATCGCCTTGGAAAGCTCCGGCTACAGCATCACGCCAAGGAGTTCCATTTGTCCAGATTGAAGCATAAAAACGAGGATCTCTATCCTTCCACAATTCTTCCATATCCCATAATTTACTTTGCAGAGCTTCACGGTCAAATTTTCCGGATGTACCGTCAACGTGTTCAAACTCTTCCACCATTTCCAAATAAGGTCCATGGTGATTTCCTAATCCCCATACCTGCGGGCGCGGACATTCGCATTGATCCCAAGACCATGTACTGAATCCACCATTCTGGAAACCAGGGCCGTCATGCTGTTTAACCATAATAGCTTCGCAATTTCTTTTTTTCAAGAAGATGTTCTTAAAGTTCTGCACTTTATCAGCATCTTCGTCGTAAAGCTTATATGGGCTCTTTTTTATAATGGTAGAAGCTGCGTCGTATGCTTTTTGATAATATAAATTAGCCTCACTTGATGGAATACCTAAAAGTCCATCTAATTGAACTTTACCATATTGGGCAATGCTTCCAGCATATAGAGCCGCTCTACAATATAGAGATAAAGCAGCCCACTTGTTGGCACGACCTACCTCTGTTACATTAGCTAAATCTTCAGAAATACTCATGGTTTCATCTAAAATGAAATCATATAATTCTTTCTCCGAATTACGTTTGGGATATAGAAGTTCTTCCGAAGAATCCAACTGAGGAGCTTCTGTCAACAAAGGAACGCCTCCATAACGTTTTACCATGGCAAAATAACAGTATGCTCTAAGAAAACGGGCCTCGGCAATACGCACCTTGGCAGTTTCAGCATCAATAGGAGAATTAGGCACACGAGCTATCAATTCATTCAAATTACGAATAGTATAATAAGCATTATCCCACCATTCAAGCATACCGCCATCTTCAGGAATGCCATACAATTTATACCAAGAAATATCGGCCCATGAACCAGTATTGTATTTGGCCTCGTCAGAAACATCCATAGTAAGTCCTACACCGAAGACCTGTTCACTATTTCCGAAAAAATAATTGGTGTTGCCTCTACGATCATCTCTGTTCATCGGCGAACCGCTCCAACTGGTAAACATGGTAGTAGCATCATTTACCATTACCGGAGTATACATGTATTGAGTAACCAAAAAAGCATCGATTAGTGTAGGGTCATTCCATACAACTGCATCGGTATATTGATCAAGAGGCTCCTTGTCAAGTACATCATAACAAGAGGTGTTGGTAAGAGTTAACGCTCCTAATGCAACTGAATATATTACTTTTTTCATCGTCTATTTCTATTTTATAGTTAAAATGAAAGGTTTAAACCTATACTAATTGTACGCTGCTGAGGATAATAATAAGCAGGGCTTCCTTCCGGAACTTCTGGGTCAACACCATATTTATGCAAAGTACTTAGTGTAAACAGATTGGTTCCTGCCATATAAATTCTTAGCTGCTGAATACCGGCTTTACTTATCAATGCTTTAGGTAAATTATAACCTATTGACAGGTTTTTCAGACGTAAATATGCAGTATTGTGATTGTTAAAGTCTGAATAGTATCCATTAGTGCTTGCGCCTCCAGGACGAGCTACCAATGAATGAGGATCATTTTCTTTTTCCGTCCAACGGTTATCAAACTTCAGCGTCGATGGAGCTTTGGTCAAATCAATGTAGGTAGTATAACCAAATGCACCTTGGAATAAAGCCGACAAATCAAAATCATGGTATTTAAAATTCATATTAAATCCATATGTCCAAGTAGGAAGCGTTCCTTTACCTATTTCCTTTTGGTCTCTCCAGTCTAAAACTTTATCTCCATTCAGGTCTACATATTTAATGTCACCAGGACGCAGTGATGAGTTACCGTTCAAATCTTTATAAGTATAATCCAAAGCTTCGATTTCAGCTTGGCTGGTAAACAATCCGTCTGATACATATCCATAGCGGACATCAGTCCAACGACCTTCACGCTTATATATTCTTTCCTGGTCTGGGTCTGTATAAACCGGTTCATCATATTCTTTCCACTTAGAACGAGCCCATGACAGATTACCACTGATATCATATATAAACTTGCCGATATGTCCACTGGTACCCAAATTCAGTTCCCATCCACGAGTATCTACACTATTCAGATTCTCTAATGGCAATTCAGCACCAAATGATGAAGGCAATGATACGGCACGGCTTCCAGGTATACCATCTCTTACACGATAGAAAGCATCCATCGTTCCATATAGTTTTCTGTTGAAGAAAGAAAAGTCTACACCACCATTATAAATCTTCATTGTTTCCCAGGTCAATATAGGGTTAGCTAAACCTACAGCATAAAGGCCCTGCTTAATTTCATCTCCAACCTTATAAGAACCGTCAAATGCATAACCTGCCAAATATTTGAAACTACCTACATTGTCGTTTCCAGATTCACCATAACTGGCACGCAACTTAATATTGTCTATGCCCTTAAATGACTTCATGAAATTTTCTTGAGATATAACCCATCCTAAAGAAACACTTGGGAAATATCCCCAACGGCTATTCTTAGGGAATTTGGCCGAAGCATCAGCACGTAATATGGTCTCAACCAAGTATTTATCCATATAACTGTAATTGATACGTCCCAACCAACTGGCACGTCCCATTTCGCTCTCCCATCCACTGTTGAAAGAAGTAGTTCCGTTTCCAGCGAACAATTGATCCAATACGGTCGACATAAAGCCTGTTCTTCCAGTTTCAATATTCTTGTCGTTATAATCTATTGATTCAAACAAAGCCAATGCAGACACACGATGCTTTTCATTAAACACTCTTTCATATTGCAATGAATATTGCTGTGTAAGACTATAGCCTCTTCCAAACACCTCGGTTACACCTGTCGGGTCTTGAGAAGAGCGCTCGTAAGTGTAAGTATCAGAATCTTTATTGTATGAATAAAACTTTTCTTGCTTATTAAAATACTTATAGTTGTTATTATAAGTATCATAGCTGATAGACATTTTAGCCTTCAAGCCCTTTACGTACTTAAATTCATAAGTCAATCCACCAGTAGCTCTTATTCTATTCTTATCTCTGTCGCTATAACCACCCAAATCAGTATTCGATGCAAAAAGCGCATTACCATACGAAAGACCTCCGTAAGAAAGTTTGTTTCTATCTGGCAGATATATAGGATAGCGAGGATCTGATTCATAAATAATACTCCAGAAGTTTGAATGACCGAAACCACTTCCTATAGTAGGGAAAAACTGTTTTTCCTTGGTCAGCAACATATCTAAGGTAAACGAGATTCTATCAGTAACTTTAGCGTCGATATTAGACTGTACATTATATCGCTTATAGCTACCTCCACCGGTTTTTACGATAGTTTCCTGATCGTTGTAACCAAGGTATCCATAATATTTAATCTTGTCACTACCACCACGGATAGAAAGATTATGATTTTGCTGAGGTGCCCAGTTTCTGATTACCGCATCATACCAATCAGAATTCAGGTAGTTAGGATCTGTACCATCGTAATACTTCTGTATTTGTTCTTCAGTATAAGGTACTTGCGACATAGGCAAACCTTTGTTGATATGCTCTTCTCGCAACCATTCAGCTCTTTGTCCGGAACTACCCGGTTTAATAACATTAGTTTGTCCCTGTAAAGTATAAGAGGCATTTAATGAAATGATAGGCTTAGAGTCGACACCTCGTTTTGTTGTTACCAAAATAACTCCATTACCGGCACGTGCTCCATAGATAGAAGCCGATCCGTCTTTCAAAATAGATATTGATTCAATCTGGCTGGCATCAATATTACTAAAATCACCCTATATGCCATCTACAATTACCAAAGGAGCATCAAATCCTCGGATACGTAAGGTAGAGCCATCCGAGCCTGGGATACCTGAAGTCTGTTTTACAATCAAGCCAGGAAGTTGTCCAGCCAAAGCATTAGTGACATTTCCAACAGGGGCAACCGTTAGTTTTTCCGATTTGACAGCTGATACAGCTCCTGTAAGGTTTCCCTTACGCTGTGTACCATATCCTACTACCACAACTTCATCCAACATTTCATTGTCTGATGCCATAGTAATGTTGATGCGCGTACGGCTTCCCACGGTTATCTCTTGTTTTTTCATACCTATATAGGTAACTTCCAACACAGATTTATTGGTAATATCTCCACTTAATGTGTAATCACCATCCATATTGGTAACAGTACCGTTTGAAGTGCCTTTAAGCACAACACTTACTCCTATTAAGGGTTCACCGTTTTCATCTAAAACACGTCCCGACACTTTACGTGCTTCTTTCTGAACAGCACTCGGTCTAACCTTGTTCGACAGCACAATATGACTGCCCTCCATAGTATAATGTACATTTGTACCGTGAAAAAGCTTATCCAATACATTAGACACCGGAGTATCATAAGCTTCTACCGAAGTTTTTTGCTGAGTGTTTACATTAGAGTTAATGATGAACAGATAGTCTGTTTGATTTTCAATTTCATTAAGAATTGACTCTAAAGTAGTATTGCTTTTAGCTATTGTAATGCGTGCGTTTTGCGATTGTACATTATTCGCAAACATACTGAAAATTGAGACAAAAGTCAGAGCCAGAGTAATTTTCATAATCCTATAAATGCGATTCGTCTGTAATTTTTGAGGGTATAGATTACCCCACAAAGGAATATTATTCATATCTTTGTAACGCTTTAGTAATTAATACAGTTGTTAAAAATTGTGTTAATAGCAAGTGTCGACATGCGGCCAAACTTGTCGGCACTTTTTCAGTTTTAAAGGTGTGTGTGTTCTTCGTATTGTTTCATAGGCTAATTTATTTTATGTAAATAATATGGTTTTCTTCATCACGTGTAAACTTGAAATCCACGTCTTTTTGTAATACCCGCAAGGCATATTGCACGCCATCGGAATGACGGAACTTACCGGAACAACGGTAACTCATCACAGCTTTATTTTCTATACGGAATTCTACACCGTAGTATTTCTCAAATTTATGAATGATATCAGGAAAGGTTTCGTTCTTAAAACTGATAATACCCTCTCGCCAACGATATGGATTATAATCTTCAATAGGAGCGACTCTTATCTTCCCGTCTTTAAGATAAGCCATCTGATTAGGCTTAAGGTTACACTGATAACCTCCTGCGGTTACTTTTACGGCTCCTTCCATCAAAGCTGTAGTAAAAGTGTTGTCATCCGAATAAGATTCCACATTAAATTTGGTACCTAAAACTTCCACATCTCCTTTTGAGGTTTGCACGATAAAAGGTTTACTGGCGTTTTTAGCTACTTGAAAATAAGCTTCGCCATCAAGTTTTACTCGCCGGTCTTTACCTACAAATGCGGCAGGATACTCTATTTTAGTACGAGCGTTAAGCCATACTTGTGTACCATCAGAAAGTTCAAGCTGTACTCGTTGTCCTGCCGGAGCACTGATTTTTTGGGCGGTAAGCCAATAATTCTGTTCTTCTCGGTTCTTATAGAATAGAGTTACTACCAAAGTTATAACGGCTACAGCCGCTATTTCTATAAATTTTATAAAGAAACGTACGTTCTTCTTTTCAGGCTGTGGAGCAGATTTTATTTCCGACTCATCGGTAAGAAGCAACGTCATATCATACATCTTTCTTTCACGGAAATAAGCACGACGATTCTCTTCTGACGCATCCATCCACTCACGAACTCTCATCTCTTCGTCAGTAGTGGCTTGCCCCTCGAAAAAACGTTTTAATAATTCTTTATCCATAATTTGCTATATTATTATATAAAAGAAGCCAAAGCAATATGCCTTTTCTTACCCATTACATAGATATAAGCAAATTAGACCGACGTATCCCTAATGAAAAAAACGCTTTTTTTACTTTAAAATTAAATAAATGAAGAATGGCAGGTAATCTTTAAGTTGTACACGCAATTCCTTTAACGCCTTAGTGATATGAAATTCTACTGATTTATAGCTGATATTCAACCTTTCGGCTATTTCTTTATGCGAAAGATTGTGTATACGGCTCATTATAAATATTTCTCTGGTCTTATCTGGCAGACGTTCCAATGTTTCATTGACTATTTTTTGTGCTTCAGCGGCAAATATTTCATAAGGCTCACAAGCCTCCAAAGTGGCAATACGGGTACTCAACTCCCATTGGGCATGTTGATACAACCGCTCGGACGCATCTTTTATTATAGTTTCACGCTGAAGGTAATTCAAACATTTGTGTTTTATTATGGTTAACACATACGCTGGTACATTAGATTCTTCACTAAGCTCTGTTCTATGCTCCCAGTAATAAACAAGGGCATCTATTACAAAGTCTTCGGCTATAGCGTCATCACGTGTAAAGGTTTTGGCAAACCTAATGAAACGACTTTTGTACTTGGTGAATAGTTCATTGAATAATTCTATATCTGAGATTTTTTCCATTATGCTTATGCTGGCCTCTTGGCTGTTTTTTTAAATATTAAGATTAAAAAGCCGTGCATATTCTTTACGGATCAACGATATAAACCCTCCATATAAAACAATTGTATGCATAACTTAAATGCAATATTCGCAAAAAATCTCGATATCAACAAACAGATTGCCGATAAATTATCCCAATAAAGTCGTCTCACTTCGAACGATGTGAACGCTTACTTCGGTCGGTCAACGTGCTTACTTCGAACGAAGTGAATGCTTACTTCGAACGAAGTAAGACGACTTTGTTAAAATCTTTCATAGAGCATCAACTAATGCGGGCTAAAAGTCCGCAAACTCCATAGTCCGAACTGCACCATGAATACATGGTAACATAAATAAAAACGCACTGAAAATACAAAAGTAAAATTACAAACCTTGATGTTTTTTACTTTTGCACTTTCAGTGCGTAGGTATGTAAACACATAACACCTAGAGCGTTGCCCCAGGTGTCATGTACTCATTGGGCTTTCTGCCCGCTATTTTCGAATTTATTCTACTGTCCAGGTATCGTTCGTGTCGAGCAGTTCGGCAAAGTTGTGGTATTTCTTCTTTGCGGAAACTTCTTCTATCTGAGCGGCTACCGATTCATCGTAAGTAGGAGCTTCTACATCGCGAATCACACCGAGGGCAATCGGGAAGTCAGGACCTTCCATCAACGCGAGTTTCAACTGCAGGGTATTGTCCATGCAATGAGCGTCGTGTACAAGGATGTCTTTTTCTGTGATACCGTTTTCACCCAAACGAACTACCTTCAATCCGAAGCCTTCCTGCATCAAACCAAATTCCTTATTCGGACCGAAAAGCATTGGTTTGCCATGTTCCAGATAGATGGCGTTCTTATCGCGGTCTTCTTTCTTTGCGATAGAAGCGTGTGTACCGTCGTTGAAAATCACACAGTTCTGCAATACTTCTACTACAGAAGTTCCTTTATGCTTGGCAGCTGCTTTCAATACTTCTACCGATGGGCCACCGTCTACTGCTGCACAGCGTGCAAAGAAGCGTCCGCGTGCGCCGAAGCACAATTCTGCCGGACGGAACGGGTCTTCTACAGTACCGTAAGGTGATGACTTGCTCACGAAACCACGAGCCGAAGTAGGTGAATATTGTCCCTTAGTAAGACCGTAGATACGGTTGTTCAGCAAAATGATATTAATGTCGATATTACGACGGATAGCATGGATAAAGTGATTACCGCCAATAGCAAGTCCGTCACCGTCGCCTGAAATCTGCCAGATGGTAAGATCGGGATTAGTGACTTTAGCACCTGTAGCGATGGCTGCCGCACGCCCATGAATGGTGTGCATGCCATAAGTATTCATATAATAAGGCAGACGTGAAGAACATCCGATACCTGATATTACCGCTATCTGATGGGGCGGGATACCGATTTCGGCTAATGCCTTATGGAACGAGTTCAAGAATGCGTGGTCGCCGCATCCGGGGCACCAACGTGGCTGACCGGCTTTATAGTCGGCTGCTGTATATTTAGTTTCACACATATTGTTTTTCCTCCTGATTTTAATGTTTTACATGTCAGATGCCAAGATACGTTCGAAAGCATCTACCAATTCTTTCACCACAAACGGCTGGCCTTTTACCTGATTGAACTGATGCAGGTGCAATCCTTCAATCTTCATGCGCAGGTATCCTGCAAACTGTCCCATACTCTGCTCGGCAACGACAACTTTCTTGTAGCGGCGAAGCACGGCTTCGGTATTGCGTGGCAACGGATTGATGAATTTGAAGTGTGCCAAAGCAGCTTTCTTGCCATGTCTGTTCATTGCGTCCATAGCCGAATGCAAGTGACCGTAAGTACCGCCAAATCCTACAATCAGCAAGTCTGCGTCTGCATCGCCTTCCACTTCCAAATCAGGAATAGAAGCTGCAATGCGCTCAACTTTTTCTGCACGCAAGCGAGTCATGAGGTTATGGTTTTCGGGTTCGGTAGAGATAGCACCTGTTTCGTTGCTCTTTTCCAAACCTCCGATGCGGTGCATAAAGCCCTTCATGCCAGGAGTAGCCCAATAGCGTACGCCTGTCTGCGGATTACGCTGGAACGGAGTCCATGAACCTGCCATCTCCGGTTTTACGTATGGAGGAACAATAGCAGGATAGTCGTTCAAATTAGGCAAATGCCATGCGGCAGAACCGTTGGCGATGTATGCGTCGCTAAGAAGGATAACCGGTGTCATATGTTCTACTGCTATCTTACATGCCATGAAAGCAGCGTCGAAGCAGTCGGTAGGCGAAGTTGCAGCGATAACTGGCATAGGGCTTTCACCGTTACGTCCGTACAATGCCTGAAGCAAGTCGGTTTGTTCAGATTTAGTAGGCAATCCTGTAGAAGGTCCGCCACGCTGCACGTCGATAATAACCAAAGGAAGCTCTGTGATAACCGCCAAGTTCATGGCTTCACTCTTCAAACATACACCCGGACCCGAAGTTGTTGTTACAGCCAAGGCTCCGGCAAATGCGGCACCTACAGCCGATGCGCAACCTGCGATTTCGTCTTCGCACTGAACGGTTTTTACGCCCAAAGATTTGTGCTTAGCCAATTCGTGCAAAATATCTGTAGCAGGAGTGATAGGATATGAACCCAAATACAACTGAAGGCCTGATTTCTCGGCAGCTGCAATCAATCCATAAGCAGCGGCTTTGTTACCGTTGATATCCATGTATCGTCCGGGCTGCATTGCCTTCTTAGTAGGTACGGTATAGCTTGTAGAAATTGAAGCGTGAGTGTTTTCACCGAAGTGGTATCCGTCGTGCAATACTTTCACGTTTGCTTCAGCTATCTCTGGTTTCTTTGCGAATTTCTCGCGAAGGAGTTTTTCACCTATTGTGATGTCACGATGGAACAACCAGCAAACCAATCCTAATGCAAACATATTCTTAGTTCGCATGATGGTCTTGTTGTCCAATCCGCTATCTTTCAGACTTTCCTTGCACATTGTAGTGATGGCAGCTTCTACTACTTCGTTCTTGATTCCTAATTCAGAGAACGGATTTTCAAGCTGGAACTGTGCTTTTTCCAAGTCGCGTTTAGTAAACGAATCTGTATCTATGATAATAACAGACTGAGGCTTACAAAATTTATATTGAGTTTTCAGCGCCGCCGGGTTCATAGCCACCAACACGTCGCATTTATCGCCAGGAGTATATACTTTATCTGAACCTACGTGTACCTGAAAACCAGACACACCTGTCAAAGTGCCTTGCGGAGCACGAATATCTGCCGGATAATCGGGGAATGTACTGATGTCATTTCCTTCTGTCGCCGAAATATTAGAGAACATATTACCGGCAAGCTGCATTCCATCGCCCGAATCACCCGAGAAACGGACTACTACATCGTCAAGCTCCTTGACTGTCATTTTATCTGCCATAATTCACAATTTAAAGTTAGCGTATTTTTTAATCCATATTCTGCAAAAATGGGGAACTTAAAATAAAAAACAAAATAAAAAATCGATTATTTGCTTCAAGCTGAAGCTTATACAGTTTTTATGCCGAAACACTTGCTAAATGATGGAAAAAGAGTAATTTTGCAACGATATGCCTTGGTAGTTCAACGGATAGAATAGAAGTTTCCTAAACGTATGTTCTTCCAAACAATGCAAAGGTAGTAAAATTTAGATTTATAGTAAATAAGAAAAGGAAGTTATAACGATAATTATTACATAAGGCTCTGTAGTTCAACGGATAGAACAAGAATTTCCTAAATTTTAGATAGGGGTTCGATTCCCCTCGGAGCTACTTTTCAAGTCCATTCCATTACGGGGTGGACTTCTTTTTTACAGCATTTACAGCAAAAAATAGGTATATTTGCGGATAAAAGTTCTACTATAGTTCTACAAAGATTATGGCTACATTCAAAGCAGAGGTGTACGCTCACCAAAAAAGGGCTGACGGCACATATAATATAAAGATAAGGGTTATACACCAAAAGAGGAAAAAGTACATCCCGACCACTTACTACGTGACAAAGGATGATTTGACACGCACGACTTTCAAATTGAAAAACCAAAAGTACATAGATGCCACCGATGATATGATAAAGAAATACCGTTCCATTTGTGACCGCATGGGGGAACGGCTTAAATCCATGACCGTTGAGCAGGTGGTAGATGCAATCACTAACGACAATGGGGAACACTTCGATTTGGATATAGTGGCTTATGCCCGTCAATACATATTGCACTTAAAGGAAACCGGGCATACAGGCAATGCGCTTTCTTACCAAGTAGCTATTAACAACCTTGTACGCTTTGTTGGCAGGGATAGCGTGAGCATAAAAGAAATCACGGTTAAGTTTGTCAATGATTGGATAAAGTGGATAAAAGAGAATCCGGCACGTTCCAAACCCGAAGCCAATCACGGAGAAAGGGCACAGAGCCTATATATATCCCAGCTAAGAGCCATACACAACCGAGCAAAGAAAGAGTTTAACGATGAGGATGCCGGGCTGATACGCATTCCCTATTCTCCTTTTAAGAGGGTGGAAATTCCCAAAGTTCCAGTTACAAGAAAAAGGGCTATTTCTACGGATTTACTTCGTAAATTTTCGGAGCTGCCTTATTCTTTGATTATGCAACCGGGGACAAACAGGTACAATCTCGCAAAGGATGTCTTTCTTTTGAGTTTCTGCTTAATCGGAATGAATGCGGTAGATTTGTACACTTGTACGGATTTGAAGAAAGGACGAATTACATACCAACGGACAAAAACAAAGAATCGGAGAGCCGACAAAGCGGAAATATCTGTGAGGATAGAGCCTGAACTAAAAGCCCTTATGAAAAAATATAAAGACCATACCGGGCAAAGGGTCTTTAATTTCTACAAGCTGTATTCAAGCGTGGATAGCTTTACGGCTGCAATTAACAAGGGTTTGAAAAAGATTGGTGATGATTTGGGAATAGATGATTTGGAGTTTTACGCAGCACGCCATACATGGGCAACCATTGCAAGCAATGAAGCCGGAGTAGATAAATACACCGTTCACACAGCTCTTAACCACGTGGACGAAAATATGAGAGTGACGGATATTTATATTGCGAAATCGTGGGACAGCATAGATGCTGCCAACCGTAAGGTATTGGATTATGTCAAGCTATCTTTGGATGATGTAACAGAAAAGAAGTATATACCCAAAAATAAGCATGTTTTGCCTAAGCAAAATTTGTAAGCTGTTATAGTTCAGTGATTTACAAGCCTATTTTTGCTTAGGCAAAATTTTATGCAAGTTATAAGGGATAATATATACTAATATATAATATTATATAGTTAATTAAGAGTAAATATATGAAATAGGGGTGTGGGGGAAGAACAAAAAAAGGCACTTATGGAAGTGCCGTAATTTTACTTTGGTAGATTCTATTTTGTTTCTACGCTAATTATGTCCGATATATCTTTGTTGAAATGATAAGTGCAATTAGTAATTGCATATCCCCCATAGGAGTTTTTGGCTCTATATCTATGGGAAATCTCCCAAGCTAAAGTATCGTATGGATTTATACCCTTGTTTTCAAACATAGCTTTGATTTGTTCTAATTTTGAGTTAATGCTATCTGTTGGGAACTCTCCATCCGTTGCTCTTTTAACGGTTTCCACTAATGCTTTAGACATAGGTGTGACTATTCCTATTTTCCCCATATCCATACACTCATAACTATCAGGGTCTTTTAAATTATTCTCCAAATACCTATTTATTAGTTTCTCAGCTTTACGTTGCGGAGTGTCGCTATTACATCCTGTTATCAAAGCTATCAGGCAAAGCATTAGCAAAGTTTTCATAAGTGTGTATTTAACGGTTGTACTTAGCAAGCTACTGTAATACACACGAAAGCGTGGGATTACTCCGAGGATTAAGAGGTACGACCAAGCACCTAACAGCCCATACAAGAGTAATGCCCACGCAAAGCGCAGGCATTAGCAAATTGTCTGAGGGCTGTTTCTGAAATTTGGTCGTTTTCTTAATCCCTACAACAATAGCCAATGCTATTTAGTGATATTTTAATTCAGCAGCAAATATAGTGTATTATTTGTTATAAAAATAGTCTTGCAGTGTTATATTTATAATGACGTATCAAAAATATATAGGTTTTTGTTTCCAAATAAGCGGGGATTTTGTACCTTTGTAGAAAATAGTAGTTTATATGGGTAATTGGAGCGTACAACAAGAAGCTAAGAAAGAGGTCAAGGAGAAAGAAAGAACAAGTAGGGAAACGCTTGGAAAATTCTTCTACGACTTGGCTAAACTTGTATTTACGGCTATGGCTTTAGTTGGGGGCGTTTCGCTGATAATTGATGAGCCTCAGATAAAACAAGGGGTGTTGCTCGCAACAGGAATGCTACTGACATATATATTTGCTTCTATAGGTTATAACATTTTAAAAAGATAGAAATATGGATTTTATGATTATGTTTTTCTCTATATGCTCAGTAATAGGCATTGGAATCTTAATTTGGTTTAAAACCAAAAGCGGTAAAAGATGGCTCGCTAATTTATGATATAGAATGTTTGTAAGAAATAGCCCTATGCAGACTAATAATGTTTGCATGGGGCTATTTTTGTTCTTCAAACATTCTTCCAAATCCAGTAAGCAACCATTTGGCACTTACTCCATAATCCTTAACCATAGGATACAACCAAGATAATTGAAACCATCCACGCTCCAAGTCTTTTCTTTGCGCAATAAAATTTCTTCTATCTATGTTGTTGAGCCTACAGTATGTATTTACTCCTCTTATTTTCTTCATGGCTATAATGGCATCCAGCGCACTATAGAACCTTTCCATTATTTGCTTGCTTATGACGGTATTCATTGCGATATATGGCTCTTCAAGTTCTCTATATCGGATTTTAGCAACTCCAATTCACCTGTAGGCTCATTGGTTATTATAGCCGTAGTAATAGCGTTGGATATTTCCCTTTGCGCATCTAATACCCTATCAGGGTTTACCCGGTTAATTAAAAGGACTTCTCTGTAGAGGTCTATAACCATTCTATAATACTTTTCCATATCAATACTTCCTTTGCTTTAAACCAAACACTATACGGCATTGGCACATTCGGCAGGATTCTCCGTTTGGGCACTTCCCTTTTTAAGTTCCTCTATTTCGTTTTGCAATCTGCCTATCAATCTATTCAACCGTTCTATTTCCTTATCTTTTTCTACTAACATTCCATAAGGTGCAATCAGCTTGTCATTCATCATCTTTACGACTTGTCTTGAAAAAGCGTCAGCACCAGCAAACATGAAATCTTCGGGAGTGGCTTCTTTTAATACCGTATTTTGTTTTGGTGATATACCCGAATAATATTTTGAAATATCACCGAATTTAGACTGCAATATATCCAATTTCTCTTTTGAAATAGGTTTTATTCCGTTTTCTATATTTGAAATATAGTTTTGTTTACACATTAATATCTCTGCCAACTCCTTTTGAGTAAGTTTTCTATCAAGCCTAAACCTCTTTAAATCAAATCGTTGCATATAAATAGAATATTTTTAATAGAAAATATATCCAAAAAGTTTTGTCATATTCGGATATATAGCCTATATTTGTTGCGTAATTAAATAAATGACATTACAAATATAGCCAAAAAGCGTGTTTGTAGAACATATAAATTAGAGAAAATGAAAAAAGTAACCCCAAAAGACTATCAGTCTTTTATTCAGATTTACAAAGGATTGCCTGAAAGGAGTGCTGTAAAAGCTCCAAAAACTGAGTTTGTGGAGGAAATAGCGGCTCTGTGTATGTGTAGTACCAAGACGGTACGAATGTGGATTCATGGCGTACAAAAGCCGGATGCCCTCAAACAAAAGATGATTAGTGATAAACTGGGCGTTCCAGCCGATATTTTATTTCCTGTTACAGAATGAAAGCTATAGAGTTCTACACAACCCCGGAGGGTGAAGTTACTATGCGCCCTATCGGAGAAGCCGAAAGGCAGTTGAAAGAAACTGATACCGACTTTATCCAAGCTTTCTTGGCTATACTGAGGGAGTTTTATCCCGAAGCATACGATGCGCTTATGGATATATACTCTAAAAATTCAAACAACAAGAGGTATCGGGATTTCATAGCGGTGCGTAGATTCATTAAATGCAACTTCGGTCTGTATGACAACATGATTGATGTAGATGAGAATTGGAACTTTAATTTTGAGTTTGTAGGTTGTCCATTACGTGGAGAATGCAAACATGATAAAGTTATTTGCGCTCCTAAATTCAACTCCAAGTTGTCCGATAGGCAAATAGAAGTTATGCGAATGCTCTATGATGGGAAAAACGATTCAGAAATAGCCGAAAAGCTGTTTATCTCTTTAAATACCGTGAACAACCATAGAAAAAACAGTTTCCGAAAGGTTGGAGTACATTCAATGGCTGAATTTATGCGGTATGCTATGACTAACAATCTTTTCTAATAACAAATGCAACACCGATGAAAGGAGAAACTTTAGCAAACCTTATCCAATGTGGCGTTACGCTACTTCTTGGCATTATTGCCCTTGCTGGGGCATTGTTCTGTAATGCCTCATTTCACTTCTTTACCGCTATGGCTTGTTTTTGGCTGGCATGGGTTTTCTATACCGACAATGAGTATGGGATAGTAAGTGTTAGAGAATATTTTAAGAACCGCTACAAAAAGGACTGACTTATGGCAATTCAGATGGAACTATACGAGTTAAAGAATCTCTGTATGGAAATGGCTTCTTTAGGTGCTGCCAACTATGTAAAACAGACTATCCCGGCAAAAGACCTCATTTCACAACGTGAAGCATACAGATTGTTTCAAGAGTGCCGGGTGAAACGCTGGCAAAAAGACGGCAGAGTTTCTACTATCCGTGGCGGTAGCTCTATACATTCCAAAGTATTGTATTCACGTGCCGAACTTATGGCAGTGGATAAATCAGAGAAAATCAACTCTATAATTAATAAGTGATATGCGAACAATCAAATTAAAATCATTATCCCTTGTGAATTTTAAGGGAATCAGAAGCCTAAATATCGGTTTCTCCGATGCGGAAACGCTGGTTGCTGGAGAAAATGGTACGGGCAAAACAACTGTGTTCGATTCATTCCTTTGGCTTCTTTTTGGAAAAGACAGTACGGGACGGTCGGATAGTAATTTCAACATTAAAACGTTGGATTCGGACGGCAAGCCTATTTTGCACCTTGAACACTCCGTTACTGGTGTACTATCAGTGGATGGCAAGACGGTAACACTGCAACGCTGCTATGTGGAAAACTGGGTCAAGCCACGTGGAACTACGGAAGAAAGCCTAAAGAATCATGCAACAGAGTTCTATTTGAACGGTGTTAAGTTGGCTACCAAAAAGGAGTATGATAGTGAAGTAGCTGCCATCATCCCGGAAGATGTTTTCCGAATGATAACCAACCCTTTCTACTTTACATCAATGAAGCCGGAAGCGCAAAAAGAAATCCTTTTGGATATGGTAGGAACGCTTACCGACCAAGACGTAGCGCAGACCAAGCCCGAATATTTGGAGTTGCTGGCTCAGTTGTCCGGCAGGAGCATCGCCCAATACGCCAAAGAGGTAGCCGCCAAGAAAAAGGCTTGCAAAGATGAATTGTCAGTTATTCCCTCTCAGATAGAAACGGCTCGTAAACTTATGCCGGAGGAAGAGGATTGGGTAGCCATTGATAGTGAGATTGAGGATAAAAATGCCCGTATTCAGCAGATAGAGGAACAAATTGCCGACAAATCAAAGCTGAATGAGCAGGAATATCAACGTAAGGCTTTTATCCAAAAGCAAATAGGTGAAAAACGCCTACAACTCAATAGTAGAATGAATGAAATCGCTACAGAAGCTAACAAAGGTCGCAATGAGGCATCTTTGAAGCTGAACGAATTGGAATATTCGTTGCGTACTGAAAAAGCCTCTTTAGACAGAAAAAGGCAATCGGTTGCGGATATGGATATTGAGATAGAAAAGCTTAATACCAAATTGTCCGCATTGCGTGGTGAATTTTCATTTATCAGCAAGGAGGAACTTACCTATAATGAGGGTGAATTTATTTGCCCCACTTGCAAACGTCCTTTGGAAATTGAGGATATAGAAGCCAAGCAGCGTGAAATGCAAGCCAATTTCAACGCTAATAAGGCGGCACGTCTGAAAGCGAATAAAGAGGCTGGCATGGCTAAAAAGCAACGGCTTGAAGAAATGCAAGGGCTTAAAGACCGTACCAATGCCGAAATCGAGGAGCTGGAACAAAAGATAGAGCGTATCAATGCCGATATTCAACAAGCAAAGGCTTCTATCCCCGAGGCGCAAAACGTGGAAGCAATGATAGCATCCGACCAAATTTACATTGACATCAAGAACGAGATTGTAGAACTTGAAAATCAGCTCAAAGTGGATGCAAAGATTGTGGACGTGTCGGAACTGCAATCGGAGAAAAGAACTTTGAATGAAGCCGTGCAAGGTTTATACAAGCGTTTGGCAAACCGTGAACAAATCGGCAGGGCTGAAAAGGAAATCGCTTCTTTGGAAGAAAAGCGCATTGCCAACAATCAAAAGTTGGCAGACCTTGAAAAATGGGAGTTTACGGCACTCCAATTCCAAAAGGATAAGGATGCGGAGCTGTTGAAACGCATTAACGGAATGTTCAGATATGTATCATTCTCCTTTGTGAACGAACAACTGAACGGAGGCGAAAAACTTACGTGTGTATGCACCGTGAACGGTACACCTTTCCTTGACGTGAACAATGCCGGACAAATCAATGCCGGAATAGATATAATCAATGCCATTTGCACGGCAAAGGGGGTATCTGCACCGATTTTCGTTGATAATGCGGAAAGCGTGAATCAAATAATCCCATCACTCAGTCAGATTATCCGGCTGGTGGTAACTACGGACAAAGAACTAACCATTAAATAAATGCGATTATGACACAGCAAGCGACTACAGCCATACAACAGGCTGCAAATGGTGGGCAGGTAGCTACTCAAAGAAAGCCTGTAGATATTCTTAAAAGCATAATGAATGCCGAAAGCGTACAAGAACAATTCAAAAATGCGCTTGGTAAAAATTCGGAAACATTCGTAGCCTCTGTAATTGACCTATACAACGGAGATAGCAATCTGCAACTATGTAATCCTAAACAGGTGGTAATGGAAGCATTCAAAGCTGCCACGTTACATTTGCCAATAAACAAGGCTTTGGGCTATGCTTTCATTATCCCGTTCAAAAACTCCAAAAAGGATGAAAAGGGCAACTGGATTAAAGTGTATGAGCCGACTTTTCAAATGGGCTATAAGGGTTATATTCAGCTTGCCATGCGCACGGGACAATACCGTACCATCAATGCGGATGTGGTGTATGATGGTGAGTTGCGCAAGGTAAACAAACTGACCGGGGAAATAGCCTTTGACGGTGAAAGGAAAAGCGATAAGGTGATAGGCTATTTCTGTTACTTTGAACTTATGAACGGCTTTAGCAAGACTTTGTACATGACAGTGGAGCAAATGGCAAACCATGCAAAGCGATACAGTAAAGCCATCACAAGCGATAAGGATGTAACGGTTGAAAAGTTGCTGAATTTGGCTAATTTGCCCGTTTCTCTCGATAGCAACAAGGTTGGTTGGATGGGTAACTTTCACGGAATGGCACAAAAAACCGTTATCCGTAATTTACTGAGTAAATATGGCTATTTGTCCGTAGAAATGCAAAATGCCATCACCAATGACTACGAGGGTGACGAAACTTCACAGCGTGAAATATTGACCGACAATTACGCAAACAAACAGTTGATTGATGCGGAAGATGTGAGCTTTGAAAGCGTGTCAAGCGAGCAACAAATGGAAACTATTGACCCCGGATATTGATAGCGTATGAAGCTGATTGTTCTTGGTTCAAGTAGTAGCGGAAACTGTTACATTTTGGATAACGGTAAGGAGGCTTTGATTATAGAGGCAGGCATCCGTTTCCAAGAAGTCAAGAAAGCGTTGGATTTCAATCTGAGAAAAGTTGTAGGGTGTGTGGTAACACACGCCCACAACGACCACGCCAAATATATTAAGGCAATGGTGGATAGTGGATTTCACACGTTGGCATTACGGGAGGTATGGACTGCAAAGGGCGTTTGGGATTCCCGTTCTTTGGTGGTTAAAGAGGGCAAAGGCTATAAGATGGGTAATTTTAAGGTACTTCCTTTTCCTGCTTGCCATGATGTGCCATGTGTCGGCTATCTGATAGACCACCCCGATATGGGAAAGATGGTATTTCTTACCGATAGCTGTATGTGCGAATATCAGTTCAAGGGGCTTAACCATGTGCTGATAGAGTGCAATTACTCTGATAAGAAGCTCATTGAGGCGATTACAGCCGGGCGCACGTTGCCCTCACAGCGTGAACGTCTGCTTACCTCACACATGGAGCTTACTACGTGCAAGGGTTTTTTGGAAGCAAACGACTTATCCCATGTTTCGGAAATCGTGCTTTTACACCTTTCCGAGAATAATAGCGATGAGCCTTATTTCATATCGGAAGTGGAAAGGCATACGGGGAAAGTGGTTTATGCGGCAAAGCCGGGTTTAACGATTGATTTAGACAGAATATAAGGATATGGCTAAACTCCAAGTAGAAAAGAGAAACGGGTTATTTGATTTGAAGCCTCTATACGAATGGATGCGTAACGCTTTGGATGGTATCTATAGGATAGAGGTTAAGAAAGTCAGAAAGCCACGTTCTTTAGACCAAAACGGGTGGTTGTTCGGGTGTATTTACCCTATCCTTTTAGACGCTCTTTTGGAAGCTGGTTGGGAGTTCGTTTCAGTAGAACAAGTGCATGAGTTTTTTAAGGCTCAAATGACGGCTGACAAAGTGGTAAATAAGCACACGGGGGAGATTATAGAGTTCCCGTGTTCTACAGCCACTATGGACACGGTGACATTCTCCACCTATTGCGAAAAACTGAGGGAGTACGCCAAAGAGTTTCTGAATGTGGATATTCCCGACCCAGATAAATATTGGAGAAGCCATGAAAAGAATACCTAACAGCGTGGTATCTGAGCTGATACGCTTAGTGCCCATTTTGATAGCAAATATTCCACCCGGACAAAGTACGAGAGTGGATAACGCAATAAGATTAACAAAGAAGATTATCAACAAATTAAAAACATTGAAAGATGAAAGTAGAAATTGAAGAAAGCAAGTTGCAAACAGCTTATGCAAATGCTTGTGATGGAGTTAAGGATTTTATGGAAAGCCTGTTTGGAAAGAAGGTGTTTGAGGCTGCAAAGCCCACGTTGGACGATTACAAGACTATCCGCACGTATGAGGATGCTTGTGTGGCGTTAAAACAAGATGCAATAAGAGTGGATAGTGTGAATAGAGATACTACCACAGTTTTAACCAATGGAGGTGATAGGGTAAATATGCCATCCCATATTGTTGCTCTTATGAAATTAGAAACTATTAGTCGGGCTTTGTGGGGTAGAGATTTCCAGCCAAAGCCGGATGGAGAGGGAAGCAAAGTGTATTGGTATCCGTGGTTTGCTTTGTATACTAAGAAAGAAATTAATGATATGTATCCCGAACAAAGAGGTGCCCTTTTGTCTGCTGCTGCGAATGCTGGTGCGAATGCGGGTTTCGGTTATCTGACTGCGCATTATCGTTCCTCGAATGCGTGTGCGGGTTTCGGTTGTCTGTATGCGGGTCATCGTTCCTCGTATGCGAATGCGTCCCTTGGGTTCCGCTTGTGCCAAGAAACGGAAGAAAAGGCTAAGTATTTCGGGCAGCAATTCATTGAACTTTGGGCTGAATATTTGAAATTCAACTTTACCGTTGGAAATCGTTTGAAATAAAAGTGTGTTTATTAAACATATTATTAACTAAAAACAAGGTGAAATGAAAGACATCATGTTAGCCGATACCCCGGTGGAACAAAGGGCACAGATTCTACGTGATAGCTGCGACCAAATTGTAGAGCGTAGCTACACACGCAAATTCGACCAAGAAGAAATCAACGAAAGGAGGGCAGACCTCGCTAACGTGGCGATTCAAAAGGCGGATTTGGAACAATCATTAGCGGAAATCAGAGCCGATTACAAAGGCAAAATCAAGCCTTTGGAGGAACGCATAGTTAAACTTCGTGACGAACTGAAAGCTGGGGGCGATTGGATTAAGGGCGACTGTTTCAAGTTTGTAGATGAGGAAGAAAAAATGGTTGGCTTCTACAGCCCGGAGGGTTATTTGCTGGAACAACGCCCCATGACACAAGACGAAAGGCAGCGTAACGTGTTCCGTGCTATCCGTGCGGATAAAACGGGTACAGACGATTAAGTATTAATAATTAAAACATTTCAAAATGGAAAATCAAGAAAAAGGATTAACCGTGAACATCGGTGAGTACAAGGGTGAAAAACCTATCGAAGTAGTGTACAGAATTGGTAATGCTCCTAAAGCATTGGACGAATTGCCCATTAAGCAACCGGAAAGTATTTCTGTATCAGGTGTTATCAGAACTCCGTTAGATTGGTTGGAAAAGCGTATTGACACCATCGACCAAAAGCGTGCGAATATTAAGGTAAACCGTGAGAAAATGAGTATCACGCTTACCGTGAATGAGGATGATTATTACACCAAAAACACCTTTGTAGGTACGGTGGAATTATCGGAAGTCTTTTCAAAGTTCGGTATCAATGACGGAGAATGTGGCTGGATTCCGGCTAAACTGGGGCAGTTCCTGCGTTTGAATCGTGGCGTATTCATGCAAAAAGAAGATTGTATGAAGCTCGTTTCGGTATTAAAGAACTTCACGGCTAACGCCAAGACTGAAATTCAGAAACAGCGTGACCCGTCCGGCTCTATGGCTGAGGTGTACCGTTCACAAGTAGAAAGTAATTTGCCCAAGAGTTTCACGATTAACATCGCCATTTTCAAGGGAACTGCAAAAACACCTATTGAAGTTGAGTTCGACCACTATCTTTCTAATGGTGATGTGTTGTTGCAACTTGTTTCGCCCGGTGCTAACGAACTGGCAGAGGACTATAGAGATAAGTGTATTGACGAGGTGTTAGACGGCATTCGTGCCATTGCCCCGGACATTGCTATTCTTGAAATCTAAATACTATATCGTGGGGGAGAAATCCCCCACTTATAACAGCTCATAATATGGCTAATAAAAAAATCATACCGCCTATGCCTTTCGATGCCACCGCTTGGTTATCCAACAATGCGGCTATGAGGTTGTCATTTGCTTGTAAGGGCTTGTGGCTGGATATGCTTTGCTGTATGTGGGTGAGTATAGAGCGTGGGGTTATGCTGAAACCTATTGGCGGTGCGTACACGGTTGATGAATTAGAAGCCCTCTACGGAAGTGGAACAAAGGAGCTGATAGAATCATTGATTAACGCTGAATTATTGTCTGTAAGGAATGATGGGGCTTTGTACAACGCTGATATGGTTAAGATGGAATCAATACGGGTAAAACGGTCTGAGGCTGGGAAAAAAGGTGGTGTAACTATGGGTAAACGGATATTAGCCAAAGTTGATGCGCTTGTGGAAACGCCACCGACAGAAATGCCACATACACCTTCCCCAACGGCTGAAACGCAACACGGGGCGCAAGCAGACCTATTTCCCGATGATTTGCCGGAGAATCCACCGCCACTGACTGATGAACAACAGCGGAAGATTGCAAAAGCCAAGAAGTACAATTATGCTGATTACGTTACTTTGACACGTGATGAATACGCAAAATTATGTACCGAATATGGCGAAGAAGCCGCTAAAGCGATGATTGATATTCTCAACAATTACAAAGGTTCTAAGGGTAAGAAGTATAAATCCGATTACCTGACTATTAGGGGCTGGGTAAAAGATAAGTATTACGAAAATATGAATAGATATGGACAACAAACTGGTACAACGGCTGCAACAGATATTGGCAAACCAAGCGCAAAGAGGACTTTTAGGGACACGCTTTAAGATTGAGAAGTTTCCCGAACAGGACATAGCGGAAATGCTAAGGATGTGTTATCAGTCAGAAGTTGAGCGCAGAAACATGAAGTATGTTTCGGATGAAGCCACGTTGGAAAAGATAGGCAAAGCGGCTAAGTTCCTTTGCGGAAACGGAAAGTTCGGCTTGCTTCTGTATGGTACGGTAGGAAGTGGTAAAACCACGCTTGCAAAGGCGATATGCAACATTATAGGTATCTTGTACAATAGTGATTTATCTTCCGAAAGAAAGGGAGTGTACCGCATATCAGCTCTGAACCTTGCCAAGTCAATAGCCGATGACCCGACTTATTTCAACAAGCTAAAGAATCAAGAACTTTTGTTTATTGATGATGTGGGCACTGAACCAGCAAGCGTGAAAAGTTGGGGCAACGAGTTTTCCCCGGTTACTGAATTAATCTATGCCCGATATGACAGGCAGCTATTCACTATAGCCACGTCCAATTTGGCAGATGAGGAATTTGGCGACAGGTACGGAGAGCGTATTGCTGATAGAATGGAAGAAATGTTTGAACGGCTGCACTACAGCCAAAAAAGCTATCGAAAATGAGATTTGCGCTCAGAAACAAAACAAAGCTCATTAATGCTTTCGGTGAAGCGTATTACAACGAACTTATTGCAAGCATTAATAGCTTTCAATCTAACTACACGCCCGATTGCCATTATTGGAACGAGGCGATACAAAAAGAAATGCTGGATATGCCAAGTAGTACCCACCCGGATAAGACATTTTCGTTTGCCATTGTGAGCGAAATGTGGGATGTGATAACGCTTGCTTATTATTCAGAAAGTAATACACCAAGTAAATAATAAAGCTATGCAACACCAAAAATCAGAAAAGAAAAAAGTGGTTGTGACCTTATGCCGTGTATTCCCAGTTACACATTCTTTGGCTGGAAAGCCTACAGAGTTTGAGGGCAAACTAAAAGAGCATAAGAAGATACATACTATACGCTACAATAAGAATGGCGTGTGGGATAAGAGATATAAAGATATTGCATCCGGCAAAAAATATCTTTCAGTGCGTGAATGGACGGGCAGACCGTACAACTCTGAGCAGAGAGAGTTTGCCCAGTATGATAAAATAGGTCTACAGCACATTACTATGACCTATGGTGTTGATGATGCCGTTCCTCAGATATGGATTGATGGTAAACAAATTCCCATTGAAATAGTGGCAAAGAATGATGGTCTGACAGTTGAGCAATTTGTGGAATGGTTCTTTGGTGAATCAAAAAGTAACGTGTTTGAGGGCGTTGTGTTACACTTCACTTCATTTAGGTACTGATATGGGAAAAGATGATATAAAGCATTGTAGTGAGTGCAAATATTACTGGTGCGAGCCTAAGTCAATGCAGATGTATTGCTATAAACTGGCGAAGCGGATAACGGCAAGAAAGAAGTTTTGTAAGCACTATGAACTAAATAAATGACAGTAGTATGGAAACGAATAAAACGAAGAATACAGACCTATTTTTGATTGACCCCCGTAATATCGTGGTTGTGGACGGTTTCAATGTAAGACGTGATTTTGACCTTGACGAACTGAAAGAGCAAATAAAGGCAAAGGGTGTCTTAAATCCTCTGACGGTTATAGCCTTTAAGGATGATGAGGGCAACGAGAAATATAAATTGGTGGATGGTGAACGCAGGTATAGGGCTACCATGTTGGCTATATCCGAGGGTGCGGATATTCCTTATGTTCGTGCCATGAAAGCCCGAAAGGACGCTTCTACTGAAGAATTGTATATTCAACAGATGATGCGTAACGAGGGTAAGAAATTTACCGAATACGAGTGCGCTATCATGTTCAGACGTTTCAAAGAAGAATTTGGATATAGCCAAGTTGAGATAGCGGATAAGTTCAAGAAAAGCCCGGCTTTCATAAGCAAATGCCTTTCCTTGTTGGATTTGCCCCCGTACATTCAAGAAAGGATTATGAAAGGGGAATTGTCGGTTAAGGCGGCTAAGGAGATTGCCGCCAATTATGGAAGTGAGAAAGAACAAGTAAAGGCTGCAAAGTCGGCTGTGGATAACGCCAAAGAAAACGGTAGGGTTACAGCTACCAATAAGGAGGTTCTTAATTCTCTGAAAGATTCTAAAGAAGCAAAAGCCATTGCGGAAGCTCTGAGAAAGGTTTGGGCTTATTTGGATGGTGAGGTTATCGTGGACGTGGATAAGCTGGCAAGGCTATTGGATAAGACGGAAAGCCTTAGCCAAGCGATGAGAGAATACAAGAAAGGGGGCATAAAATGAAACTGAGAAAAGAAAAGGAACAAATACCTGCGGATTTCCGCAAACAAATGTATGAGAACTACAAAGCCAATATGACTTTATACGGTAAACCAATTCTCCCGTACAAGCAATGGCTGAAAGACGTGTTTAACACTAAATTACCTTGTTGTGGTAAATAGATGGCATGAAAACGCTGATGATTGATATAATGCTGAATGACCGCTTTTATGCGGCTTTCAGATATAAGTATTGCCCAGCTTTCAAATTCGACATTGAGGATATGACTAACAAGGTTTATGAGCGATACCCCACCCTGCGAAAAAGGGCTATGAATGGCGAAAAAGTAGTATTTGCATTTTAATGATTTGAAGATATGGAAATTAAAAAGAAGATAGTAGTGCCTACGGGCGAAATATATACCGCTATAGGTGAAAAGGGAATGTTGGAGTTCCTTACGGTTGGAGATTATGGTAAGAACGCTAATATCAAAGCGGACTTTTTGGGGATTACCCGTGATTTGAACGGTGTACCCAATGGCGAGCCGATGCCTCTTACTGAAAAATGGGTGATTACCATTTCCACACAGTACGGTTGCTCTATGGGCTGCAAGTTCTGCGATGTTCCAAAAGTGGGTATTGGGAGAAATGCCACTTTTAATGATTTGAAAGGAGAAGTGCTAACGGCTATCAAGCAACACCCGGAAGTGAAGCACACGAAACGTCTAAACATACATTATGCACGTATGGGAGAGCCTACATGGAACGCAAATGTGTTACTTCATGCAATCAGTGTAAAGAAGGACATAGAGCCGTTTATAGGCGATTCTTTGGTACACCCGGTTATAAGTACAATGCTGCCAAAGAGAAATAAGAAGCTGGTTGAGTTCTTACATAAGTGGTGTTACTACATAAAGAACGAGCTTTATAAGGGTGATGCCGGACTTCAATTCTCCATCAATACAACGAATGATGAAGAAAGAAATTATCTGTTTTCGGGTAGTTCGCTTTCACTTGGTGAAATATCAGAAATTGGAAAATCGCTGCCTATGCCTGTTGGCAGGAAATATGCCTTAAACTTTGCTTTGGCAGATGATACACATATAGACGGTAAGCGTTTGAGAGAGCTTTTCAACCCCGATAAATTTATGTGTAAGATTACCCCATTGCACCGAACAAATAGCTGTGATGAGAACGATTTGCACACAAGTGGAGGCTATGAGCTGTTTACCCCATATAAAGCCGTGGAGGAAGATTTGAAAGGCAACGGATTCGATGTTATTGTGTTTGTCCCCTCTTATGATGAAGATAACGGGCTTATCACGTGTGGAAACGCTATCCTATCCGGGAAAGTTCCTACTTCAAGTTACCAAGAAACAATATACTGATATGGCTAAAATAGTAGATAACCCCAAAAGGTTTAAGGTGATTGAGTTGAGCCGAAACGAGTTGGCTAAAATTGGCGGTATTGGTATTTGCGATAGATGTAACGGTACTTCTAATACTGGCTATTATGTAGCCGTGCTAAATTGCTGGTTTTGTCCTAAATGCTACAATGAATGGTACGGATGCGCCACTCATTACCCGGAAGATATAAAGATAGAAAACAAAAATTTTGAGTTTTATAAAAATTTATTTGACCTATGAGCAAAGAAGAATTGCAAGCAAAATTGGCGAAAGCCAACGCAGAGAACAAAGGTATGGTGGTTTACCCTGAATACTTCAAGAAGAAAAAGAAGCGTATGCGCCCCGACTTCATAAAGAAGCTGGAAGAAACTGCAAAAGCGGATTTTACCGATGTGGATGATTACGGAGTGTATAAAGTTGGTTCTTTCCTCTATAGGAATGCCTTTGTAACCATATCTAAAGAGGATGGGCTATGGACGTTGCACGTGATAAGTGAAGCCCCGATAGGTTTGCCGCTCATTAAAGAGGTGAGGTACAAGTATCTGCCTAATAACCTTATGATGGCTCAGATTTTCGGAGATAGAGCCGAAGCAAACGAGATTAAGGGCGTTATTCTGTATCAGATTCCCAACGGAGAAATGGAGGCTGAATAATGATTTATGTAGGGATTGATACGGGTGTAAATACCGGGTTCGCTGTTTGGGATAGCAAGCAGCGTTCCCTACTTCAAGTATGCTCTTTGCCTATACATAAAGCGATGGAGCGTGTACGTTCCTTGTATGATGAGTATAAGGCTGGTATAGGTGACAAAGTGATTGTAAGGGTGGAAGACCCCCGGCAAAGAACGTGGTTCGGAACGGAGCGTATGAGCCGTGAAATGGAACGTAAGAAGTTGCAAGGTGTAGGCTCTGTGAAACGGGATGCCTCTATATGGGATGATTATCTAAAAGAGTTGGGCGTGGAGTATGAAATGGTTGCCCCGAAACGCAATGTAACCAAGCTGACACAAGAACGGTTTAAGGCTTTGACTGGATGGCAAAAACAGACAAATGAGCATGGACGTGATGGTGCAATGTTGGTTTATGGCTTTTAGTATTCTTTTTACGGTTAAATATGTGTTTAGTAAACGCATATTTAGTATATTTGCAATATGATTCACCAAGTAAACAAATAAGCTATGGGTATGTATATTCTTATCGGATTAACGCTGTTTTTTTTAGCCTTGTTGCTCATGACCGAGTATATAGGTAGGAACTTTTGGAGGTTTGCCCCAAAAGAGCATTTGAAGCAAGGGGAAAAGATACACGTTTATATCAATGGCAAATACGATAGGCACGCAACCATTACGAGCGTGTCCGATGATTCGGTTAGTATCTATGGTGCGGTGTCATTGCCCGTTGATTACCGGGGTTCTTTCTATGCCATTGGCAAAGATTCCGTAGGTGCAAAGCTGGTATATGTGAAGTACCGCAGGCGTTACCGCTTTGTGAAGTTCTGTGAACTTTTTAGAAAGGGCTTCTGTGTAGAAGATGATGAGGAACAATTAATGCCGGATTCCCATTCTTCGGAGAATGACGAAACCAAAGACGAAACGGAGGTTGAGAATGAAATGTAGTGAGATTACATACAAGAAAGTTTCGGAGCTGGTTTTGTTGCCTGAAAATCCACGTACCATTACGAAGAATGACTTTGAAAGGCTGGTGGATTCCATAAAGATAAACGGCTTTTGGAAACACCGACCTTTGGCGGTTATGGAGCGTGACGGTAAACTGGTGGTATTGGCAGGAAACCAACGCTTGAAGGCTGCAAGAAAGCTGAAACTTGCCGATGTGCCCGTTATTCTTTATTCGGAACTGACCCCGGATGAGGAAAAGGATATTATTCTGAGGGATAATATCAACAATGGCGATTGGGCTTACAATGCCTTACAAATGGATGAGTTTTGGAAAGATGTAGATTTCGGCTTTATTGGGCTTGATTTTCCATCCGATGATGAGAAGCCCGGAAAGGGTAAGAAGAAAGCGGCTAAAGAGGCAGAGGAAACGGAAGCCGACCAAAGCGCAGAGGAAGAAATGGACGATGAGGAACAAAGCGAGGAAGAAGCCGAAAAGGAATCTTTCTACCGTTCCATGTTTAAGGACGTTCTTTATGAAAGCGATAACGTCTTTGAAATTCCCAATCTCTTATTGGATATGCAAGCTGGAAAGGTAGAATTGCCTTTATCTCCGTGGGGTGCTAACAGCCGTTTGCGTAAAGATGTGGCGACATATCATTTCTATGTGGACGATTATCGCTTTGAGGCTCTTTTCAAAGACCCGATAAATTTACTCACAAGCGGATGCAAGGCGGTGGTAGAGCCGAATTGTAGTTGCCACGACCAAACGCCTGTAGCGTGGGGCATTCAGCTTATTTACAAGAAACGTTGGCTTTCTCGTTACTTCCAGGAATGCGGAATCAAAGTTTATGCTGACTTGAATGTTTCTCACAAGTTTATTGAGTACAACAAAATGGGTATTCCCAAAGGATATAATGCTTTCTTTACCCGTGGGCTGGACGGTTGGATGGAAAGCCTTAAATCTGATTTGCAAGTAGCCCAAGAAATAAGCGGGCTTGAAAAACCAAACCTTATCGTTTATGGTGGGGGTACGGAAATTCAGAAGTTCTGCCGTGAACATGAGCTGTTGTACGTCACAGATTTTATTAACGCAAAAAAGAAGTAAAGTATTATGGGACGAAATTCAAGTGGAACACGTGGAGGACTGCAACCGGGTGATGCAACATATAAAGGCTCTGTTGGTAAGCCTGAGCCTTTGGTAAACATGAAAGACCCGGCTCTGTATAAGGCAACCAAAGAAGCTATTTCACGCTATCATTCCGTACTTGGTGTAAGGCAAAAGAATGTAAAGTTGGCAGAACTATCGGCTGGCACTTATGGCGTACACGTTACGGCTAATGGGAAGTCAGAGGGTGTTTACCTTAACAAAAAGCATTTCATGCAAACGAAAAAAGCTGTGGAAGCCTCACACAAGAGAGGCTATGCGAGTGGGTGGAGTACGAAAACCAACAAAGCGGTAGCCCATACCGTAACGCATGAGCTGGCGCACGCTACATGGAATGCAAATATGACAGGGGCAAACCAAAAAGCGGCTGGAAAGGAAGTGAATAAATTATTTAAGTCTTGGAAGAAAGACAATAAGAAATCCGGGTATGGAAAGTATGCGGAAACCAATGTGTCGGAGTTCTGGGCTGAAACCGTTACTAAAGCGATACATGGTAAAAGTGATAAATATACCAAGAAAGTAAAGGAAATCTGCAAGAAATACAAACTATAGAGGTATTTTTGCTTAAATTAATTCAATGCAACATGGAGAAGATAGAATTAACCGCTGATGAGATTAAGGTAATCAAGCAGCAATTAAATGGTGAAATCGAGGTTTGGAATGCTGATGATTATCAGCAAAAGCATCTCACTTCGGTAATTGACAAGGCAAACGCCCTTTTGGAGGAATTGGATGCCTACGATGAAATGATAGACGAAAAGGGCGGTGATACCATCCTTTGGTTTTGGGATAAGTACAAGGCACAAGAGAGTATCATAGAATAATTAACCGGGTAAAGGGAATCGGACGGTATCACGCTATCCGATTTTCTTTACTTTGCAAGTGTGTTTATAGAACACATAAACCAACGATAAATCAACGGATGGCACTTTTTGAGAAAGGAAATAAAATAGGGAATAGATTTTCATCTGATAACCAACCCCAAAATTCGGGTAGGAAGCCGTCCGTGTATAAATACATCAAAGATATTACGGGCAAAAAGGTAGCTCCGGAAATGAGCAAAGAGGACTACTATAAGGTTATCCGTTTCTTGATGGAAAGTACGCCCGAAACTTTGGAGGGGTTGGTTAAGAACAAAGACGGAACGCCCAACAAGAAAACGCCCGTGTGGGTGCTAAATGTGGTGTCTGCCATTAACGCAGATATTCGCTATGGTAGGACTTATACGGTAGATAGTCTGTTTGATAGGGTTTTCGGTAAACCCACCCAACAGATAGAGAGCGAAGTAAACGCACAAGTAACCAACAATAGCATGGATTTGTCGGCTCTTACTACGGATGAGTTGCTACAATACAATTCCTTGCTGGAAAAAATAAAGGCAGGCAATGGCACGAAGTAAGGTTACAGACGTGCCGATGGCACTTGCAGTGAAGATTGAGCTTTTCAAGCGTGGTTGTTTCGACTTCATCACCGTAAAGGATGGTTTGAAGCATGAGAAGCAAGAACACGCTTTGAAGATACTTACCGACAATGAACACGTTGAACTTTTGTACGGAGGTGCTGCCGGGGGTGCAAAATCATGGACGGGTGCGGTGTGGCTTCTGTTTATGTGCCTCTGTTATCCCGGTTCAAAGTGGTTTATCGGACGTGCCGAGTTAAAGCGTATCACACAATCTACACTTATCACATTTTACAAGGTTTGCAATCAATACGGGGTTGATGATACCTTGTACAAGTATAACGGGCAATACAATTATATCGAATTTTTCAACGGTTCACGCATTGACTTGTTGGACTTGCAATATAAGCCGGGCGACCCTCTGTATGAGCGTTACGGCTCAATCGAATATACAGGCGGCTGGATTGAAGAGGGTGGCGAGGTGAATTTTGGAGCTTATGATACATTGAAAACACGTATCGGGCGACACCTTAACAATGAACTGGGGTTGAGGCGAAAGTTATTCATTACGTGCAACCCTAAAAAGAATTGGATGTATGATACATTCTACAAGCCGGATAAGAAAGGGGAATTGCCCGAATATATGTACTACCTTGCTTGCCTTGTACAAGAAAATCCATTCATAGACCCCGATTATATAGAGGGCTTGAAAACCACAAAGGATAAAGTAAAGCGTGAACGTCTTTTGAAAGGTAATTGGGAATATGACGATAACCCCAACGCCCTTTGTTCACATGATGCAATCTGTGAGATATTCGGGAATAAGATTTCAATCAAGACAGGTACAAACTATATTACAGGTGATATTGCACGCTTCGGAGCTGACTATGCCCGTCTTGCCGTTTGGGACGGTTGGCATATCATAGAGCTACAATGTTTTCCCGTGTCTAAGACTACCGATATTCAGACGTGGATAATCAACAAGCAAAAGAAGTATAGAATACCCAACCATAAATGTATCGTTGATGAGGACGGTGTAGGCGGTGGAGTGGTGGATAATTGCGACATTCAGGGATTCGTGAACAACTCTACCCCTTTCAATGGTGAAAACTACCAAAACCTACAGACCCAATGCGGCTACAAGCTGGCAGACCACATAAACGCTACGGAAGTGGGGATAGATGAGGATTTGATAAGCACTGCCGATAAGGAAGAAATCATAAGGGAACTGGAACAACTGCAAACATGGAAAGCTGATTCGGACGGGAAACTAAAATTGAAACCCAAAGAAGAAATCAAGATGGATATTGGTTGTTCCCCGGACTGGAGGGATATGTTTCTGATGCGAGCATGGTTTGACTATAACGAGTATGATATACCCGATGATATAGAACGCAGATTAGGTATAACCGCTTAAAAACAATAAAGCAAAATGGGATTATTAAACATTATTTCTAACGAGGTAAAGGCGGCTATTGGCTACCAACAAAACTTTGCCGACCTTTTGACGGCTAAGGATGTGACCCGTGCTCTTTCCATGATGAAAGCCCATGCGGAAGAAGCCGCCAATAATTTACGTGAGTATAAGATTGACACTCACAAAGTGATGGAGCGTAAGGATAGAGCCGTTTACGATAAGAAAGGCAACTTTCTACGTTGGAGTAAACGGTGGAAAATCCCCATTCCTTACCCTCAATTCATCAATGAAATTTCTTTGGTGTTTCTCTATGGCAGACCCGTAAAATGGCAACAGCTTTCAACGGGTACGGATTATGCTTTTCAGAACTACAAAGATTGGCTGAATGAAATACATTTCAATGCCAAAGTTAGAGAGGCTAAACGTTTGGCTGGTGCGGAGGGCATTTCTGCCATTCTTTACCATGTGTACCGGGATAGTGATAATAAACCATCCCTTTTGCTGAATGTGTTGAGCCGGGAAAACAACGATGATATTTATACCATTCGTGACCAATACAAACGGATTACCGCTTTTGCGTGGGGTTACTATCTGACAGAGGCAGGCAACAATACCGTTTACCATGTGGATATATACACTAAAGAGACTGTATATCGTGCCAAACGTGGCAAAATGGGTTGGGAGGTTGAGATAAAGGATAATCCAATAGGGAAAATTCCCGTGCTGATATTTGAGCAAACGCCCGAACATAAGGAGGTGCAACCCATGATTGAACGCTCTGAAATAATGGAAAGCACCGATGCAGATACTAATGACCGCTTTTCTAACCCGGCAATGGTGGCTACTTCTGAAATCCTCAATAGCTTGCCAAAGTCGGAAGAAGAAGCCAAACTGTTTATTCTCAAAAATGGCGGTGATGTACGCTACCTTACATGGAATGAGGCGAGCGAAAGCAAAAAGAATGAGTTTGAAAGATTGGATAAACACATTCTTTCAAAGTCTTTCACGCCCAACATTGATTTTGACAATATGAAATCATTAGGCAACCTTTCGGCAAAGGCTATACGCAAAGTGATGTTGCTTGCCGTTATCAAGGCAGAACGCCACAAGGAAAAGCACGATGATTATATGAAACGCCACGCTAATCTTATGATAGCTATTTTAGGTAATGTGCTTGACTATCGGCATAAGGCTGAATATGATGCCTTGCTGTTAAGGCATGAGTTCCAAGAGCCTTTCGGGGAAGATGTGAGCGAATTGCTTGCCGACCTATCTAAGCAATACAATGATGGGGCATTGAGCCGTGAAACCTATGTAGAATTGTCCTACCTTGTAAAAGATGCGAAACAAGAAATAGAGCGGCTAAAACAAGAAGAAGCGGAACGGATGGAGCAACAAATGGAGTTAAACAAAATGGACGTTTTCGGAGGGGCTGAATAATGGAAATAAAGACAAAATACAATGTTGGCGATAAGGTTTGGATTATGCGCAATAATAAGCCGGAGAAAATCCAAATTAGCAATATTGAAGTGGAGGTAATAGGTGATGTACCTGTAGGTACTTGTTCCCTTTCGGGGGAGTATTATACCAAAATTATATATGTAGAGGTGCAAAGAAGTGAATATAGAAGTTTTGGTGATAAAGACCCAATTTGTAAGCATAATGAATGTAATTGCTTCAATACTAAAAAAGATTTGTTATACAGTTTCTTAGATGATAGCGACTATGGCAAAGAAGAAACAGACATCAACGCAGAACTACCATTGTAGGGACTGCAAACACGCTTTCGACTTCCACGAATTGAACTGGAAAGGTGAGCCGTTCTTATGCAAATGCCCTTTCCATAAATACAGCAAGTTTTTAGATAAGGACTATTGCACCAACTTTAAACTAAAGTAGTGGCATGGCAAAGAAGAAGTACATAGACTATAAGAAGATGCAAGCGGAGCTTTTCAAGAGAACGGAGGGTTACGCTGCCAATGTCCGTATCATCTACCAACAAGTATTTGAGCGAATAATTAACTTGGTAAAGGGTACGGAGTTGGAGGATGGGAAGCCTTTCTCTTTTGCCGACTATGGGTATAGTGAGGAAGTTACGCCCATTCTTAGGGATATGTACAGCCGTGTTTACCAAATTATCCGGGGCGGTGTAGAAAAGGAATGGCTTGCATCTAACGAGAATAACGATGCTTTGGTTAAAAGTGTGTTCGGTGAACAATCAATAAAAGATAATCACTTTGCCCGTTTCTTCAAGCGCAACAAAGAGGCTATGGATGCTTTCTTTGCCCGTAAGAGTGGTGACGGTGGTTTGAATCTCTCTCAAAAGGTTTGGCGATATACGGGTATGTTCCGTGATGAGCTGGAAAATACTTTGGATTTGGCGATTGGTGAGGGTGTTCCGGCTAATCGTTTGGCGGCTCAGATAAAGAAGTATCTACAAGACCCCGATAAGTTTTACAGGCGTTTCCGTATCAAGGTAGGGGAAGATGAGAACGGGCAACCTATCTATGGTAGAAAGTGGAAACGCAGGGTTTGGGACAAAGAAGCCAACTCCTACAAATGGGTGGATGATAGCCCGAAACATTTTCATCCGGGGCGGGGCGTGTACCGTTCATCCGCACGTAACGCCCAAAGGCTTGCACGGACTGAAACCAACATTGCGTATCGTACAGCCGATTTTGAGCGTTGGGCGCAACTCGACTTTGTGGTAGGCATTGAAATCAAGTTATCCAACAATCATCCCGTATCTGACATTTGCGATGATTTGAAAGGTGTGTACCCTAAAACATTCTGTTGGAAAGGGTGGCACCCGAATTGCCGTTGCTATCAAGTACCCGTACTGGCAAAACAAGAAGAATTGGACGAAATGCTGGATAAGATTTTGGACGGGGATAATCCGGCAACGGTGGAATGTGAGGAAAAGGTAAAAGAGCTGCCATCTCAATTTACCGGGTGGATGCAAGACAATGAGCAACGCATCAAGGATGCAACGGAGAAAGGGACTTTGCCCTACTTCCTACGGGACAATGAAAAGGTTATCTATCCACCGACTGCAAAAGAGATAGCGAAAGCCCGGCACGAAGCCCGGACGGAAGCGGAAGCAAATGCCATCCGGCAACGGTGGAATGTGAGAAAAGCGACCTATCACTATGGTAATAATATGCTCCGTGTTATGGGTGGTATTTCTGACGTTGATACTACGGCTTTAGCTGAGGCTCTAAAACACCCTGATTTGTCCGCTATCATGTTGGAAGCCCGTAAACTGAAAGTTATAGGCAAGGATATTTATTCACTGGGTTACATAGATAGCCCTATGGAGGTGGCTAAAAAGTTCTCTTTAGCCGATGCAAAAGCCGTAAACAAGGCGGTTGCTGATAAGCTGGCACAATGGGATAGCCTTTCTTTGGAACAACAATTAAAGAAACTGAATTTTGAAGCATACGACTTCTTAGGTGGTAACTATCACAATGTACAACAGAAGTACCCAACGTGGCAGGTGTCACAACAAGCCTATGTTAAACAGATTGGCATTGTTCAAGATAAGATAGATTGGAAAGCCATCAAGGATAACTATGCCGACCTATCTAAGTTCTCTACCAAGTCCAAGCCTTACCAATCGCTCATTGCACAGCTTGAAAATGCAATCAACGGCAATGATAAAGCAATGGCACAACAAACCATTACGGAACTCAATGTAAGGAAAGAAAGCATTGAAAAATCCGCTGCCAAGCGTAAATCAAAAGTAAAGGAGGTTAAGTTTAAGGATTCCGATTTTACGCAGGAAAGAAAGGATGAGGCAAAATGGTTTATTCATAGTTCAGATGCAAACGATTATTTCTTTGATAATGCCGTGGATATGTGGAAACTTGCAAGCACCAATGAAAAGGCGGCTATGTATCAATATACGGCTGGTAGTAGTTATATAACAGAGCCTTTGCGTGCTATTAAGGGATATTATCACTACTATGGTAGTAGATTGTCCGAAGCTGAAAAGCATATTGCCGATATGACCCAATATATAGCCCGAAGCACACTTAAAGATGATGTTTGGGTAAAGCGTGACGAAATCAGTGCTTTTGTAAACTATCGGTTTGGGCTGTCTGATTTGGATGCTTATATATCTGACCCGTCTAAGCTTGTTGGCAAGGTTGGTACGGATGATTCCTTTATGTCGTGTGGTAATTGCCGGAATACGAACTTTGGAAGTAAGCCCGTTTGTCTGAATATCTATTGTCCGAAAGGTACACAAATGACCTACGCAGAGCCTTTTTCTGCATTTGGTTCAAGCCATGACAATGGGGACTATTGTCCGGGTAAGAAGTGGAACGGAACTTCTAAGCCTACAACAACGGGGGAAAATGAAATCATCCTACAGCGTGGCACTAAATTCAGAATAACCAAAGCTGAATATACAAATGGTAAATGGTATATAGATATGGAAGTTTTGGAACAAAGCCCAAAAGAGATAAAGGAAATGGTTACTACTTCGATGGGATTCTATTGCAAGTATTGACACAATAAAGGCGCACCGTTACTGATGCGCCTTTGCTTTTTGTTTAGCCTTTGATATAGGTGGATTGATACAGGTCTTTGAAGCCCTCTATATCCGTCCTTTCGGCATACTTGCAGTATCTATTGAAAAGTACCGCTTTCAGTGTGATAGGCACACCATCGTACATTTCAAAGTTGGATAGCCCGGCATTTGTGTACTCTTTTAGGATGGGGGCAATACGTTCACACCCGGCATCGCTTGCAAGTTCGGTTTGCTCAGTCCACCATTTTTCACCAAGCCAAAACATTTGTTTGTCGGCTTCTCTGAAAGGGCATTCTTTCTCTCCTTTGTAATAGATGCAAAGGTGAGTTAATGAGTTGTTTTTTGTTTTTGTCATAACAACTTGTTTAAATTACTTCGATTTTAGTGTTATAGAAGCATCCAATAACATTACGCATATCATCAGGAAGTATTCTTAGAGCATTCCAAATGAAACTATCTGGTATGCCCCAAAGTGCTTCTGCCATTGAGCCTACTATTGCCCCTATCGTGTCGCTATCACCACCCCATGAAATTGCCCGTCTGATTGCATCCTCAAAAGAGGTGCTTACACGAATAATTTTCAAACAAAGCGGCACAGTGCCTTGACACGTTTCATCAAATATTCCAGCATAATAATCGTTTACCATGAATTGAGGATAGTACGATTGCATTATATTCTCATATACTTTCTGATTGTGGGTTGTCCTCAAATAATAAATGGCGTGTGCGACTGCTACAGCTCCTTTAACTCCCTCCGGGTGATTATGGGTTACTATAGCCGTTTTCTCTGCCTCCATCAAAACCTTATCTAAGTTGTCATAAGCCCATGCAACCGGGGAAACACGCATTGCAGAGCCATTGCCGAAGCTGTTATATGGTTGTGGGTTGTCTGAGGCTATCCAGCGGGCAAAGCTGCCACCGTATGCCCCTTTCGGATTGGGGTATGCCCTACACCATTGGAGAAACTTTTCTTTGTAGCTTACGCCCGTATTGATTGCATCCGCTACCGCTATAGTACAAATTGTATCGTCTGTAAACGTGCTATCCTTTGTGAATAGTTCAAAGTTGTAGTTATCTGTATTGTTGAACTCAAAGCGTGAGCCTACAATATCGCCTATAATTGCTCCTAACATATTACTTGAAATTTTGATTGAAAAAACGCTCTGCTTTAATTCTATGATATTTAGCTTCACGGTACTTATGTTTGTAGTACCATCGTGTAACAAATGAAGATTCTGCCAGTTTAATGAGCATTGCAGATTCTCTTAAAAAAAAGAGCCGATACAATATGCTTTTCTGTAGATTCTATTGTAGATGCACAAGCCTTTTGAAAATCTTCTAAAGATTCATTCATGCCCTCAAATGCTTTCAAAAGGGATTTTGTCATTTCTTTCGTAATACATTCATCCATTGTTAGCCTCCTTTCTTTTGCCTCTGTTTGATTGCTTAGTATGAAGTGTGCCATACCTAACAATCGCCTTTCTTCCCATGTGTTCACCATTCCTTAAAACATTCCAAAGAGATTCTTTAGACACCCCTACTACTTCGGTTGGCAATAGCTCATATATAGCCGTAATGCTTCCAAAGTAGTAGTGACGTTTACCCTTGTATGGCTCTTTCAATTCTACATGAATAACTTTTCTTTGCTGTTTCATTGCTATATGTGTTCTATAAACGCAAAATTACTATATTATATTTAATAAAACAAATGTTTACCGAGTTTATTTTATTATACAAGGTTAATGCGGTCTATCTCCATTGTGTTTATCCTTTTATTCGTCCTAAAAAAGACAATTTTAATATATCGCATTCCAAACCTATAACGGCAAACTCCAACATAGCATTATCATCAGAAAGGTCATTAACCTTTAGAATTGGATAATCTTCTCCGGTACTGGTTACATATCCCTCTTGTGAAATATCATCTGTTATGTGCTCATCGCTGGTATTACCAAAATATGAATCAAGACTTTTGATGATATGCTTGTTTAAATAATCCTCACTATACACAGAGGCTATTTTAGCTTGCTTCCTAAGTGCGTACCTCATTCTTCAATTCCTTTCTGATTTATTATTAGTTTACCAATTTTCCAACTCTACCGTTTTACCCGCCAACTCATGCGTGCAATCGGATAGAAATTCAATCTTACCATTACGTACAAATGAATGGCATATATTCATTTTTTCAGCAGTAGGATACCGTACAAGTATTGACGGGGAAACCGTTGGGTTATCTACATCTCCGTTGAAATGCCAGCATGGATTCCCCATTTCTCCTTTAATAGTATTTACATAATGGGCACAACCACATCCGGGACATTGGAAAAGATATACGCCTTTCCATCCATGTTCTTCACATTTAATAAATTTAGCCATTTTAGTTCCTTTCTACTTTATTTATAACTTTGATAGCCATTGTTCGTAAACTCGTGTAGCCACTTGCGCCATCATAACAGGCGGTACACTCATACCGCAAATGTAGTGCGGTGAAAAGCCGCAAAAATCGTAGTCTTGCGGGAAAGTAGAAGCGTTGCACACCTCAGATTTTGATAAATACACAGGCTTATTAAAAGGAATCGTGCTGTCTGCATGAGCCGTAAGCGTGTTGCAAATTTCATCCTCATACAAATAACATTGATTGAAAAATCCTCTTTTGCCTGTCAGCTTCCGATAAGCATTTGACATATCAATATCCCCATGTGTTCTATTATCAAACATTTCTTTCATGCGCTTGCCGTATGGTTTGCCCATGTAATCCGCAAATTCTCCGTAGCAAATCCCCGGCTCGTTGAAGTCCATGCTAATATGCGGCTCAACATTGAAGAGGTCAGACACTTTCAAGAAATTCACGCCCAAATCATGCCTAATACATACAAAGAACACCCGGTTTCGCATTTGTGGTACTCCCATTTTAGAAGCATCAAGTAAGAAGTGTTGGCAATAATACCCAGCATCTTCAAAGTCCTTGTAAATGCGCCTTACATAATCTATGGCATTACCCATAAGCAAGCCTTTCACATTTTCCGCTATCACAACCTTTGGTTGCAGTGCTTTTGCCAAAGCAATGAAGTCGAAGAAAAGTGTATCAAGAACTTGTGCCGTTTGCCCCTCTCTGAACACCTTTTCTTTGCCCCAATCCTTTTCACGGTTGCCGGATAAGGAGAAAGTGGAACATGGGGGTGAGCCGTCCAAAATATCCAAGTTATAAAGTTCGGGCGGTAGCTCTCTCTCTCTCAATTCTCTTATATCCCCTAAAAAATTGAACCGTGGTGCATGGTTGGTTACATACACCTGATTCACTTTAGGGTCTATTTCATTGCAACCTATCACATCAAACCCTGCCAACTTGTAGCCCATAGTTGAACCGCCACCACACGCAAAACAAGAAAACACTTTGCCTTTGTCTTTAGTGAAATTGGCTTCTGCCAGCTTCCAGTTATAAGGGAATTTATGAATTTCCATTATTGCACCTCCTCATCTTTACACATAACGACATCGCCACAAATATAATCCCAACCAAAAATAGCATTGTGTTTATGCGCTATTTCCGTGGCTGTTTCGTTGGAATCTAAAACGTCTTTCCCATTATCATTGATTACGAGAATATCCCCATTGTGTAGGTTTATAATATCAATGTAACCATCTACGAACTTTTGCAGTTCATCCAGTTGGAAGCCCAGCCCGTTTTGAGGTTGGATTTCCAATTTACTTCCGTCTGTCTTTATCAGTGTTGCCATCTTATTTTGCCTCCTTTCGTTTTAGTTGAAGTTTTACCTTTTCGGCATCAAACTCATAGTTCATACACTCAGTAAAGTTTCCCATTATAAGCATTAGAGGGAAGAGCATACCATGCTTACATCCTCTTCCTAATTCGTCTGATGCTGCCTTGCATGAATCACATCTATAAATGTCTTGTACTGTTACTATTGCCATTGTGAGCCTCCTTTCTTGCCTTGTGAACGCCTTTAGTATAATTGCGTTCAACACGTCTAACGTCATTGTATTTTGCTTGCGCTGTAGATTCTATCATGTGGGGTTTTTCGTTTCCCACCCAATGAGCATCCGGGTGTTCCTGCTGTATTGCCGCTAAAATTGCATCTTTCAATATTCCCATATCCTAAAATTTTATTGGTTGATACACACGCTTATTGGAACGATTAATTTATAAGTCGCACCATTTGGGAAACCATCTTTAATGGCTTCTTTTATTTCTTTTGCGGATGGAACGCTGTTGCGCACTCCAAACTCAATCTTTCCCAAACGTCTGCCGTTATGGTCGAAAATGATATAAGTGTATTCATTCATAATTTTGAAATTTACTTGGTTACTACTGTTACAAATTGGCACTTTGCCCAAAGTGTAAAATCATTGCTGCTTATGTACTTCTGATTTTTGGCTTCAATGGCTTTAGCTTGTTTTTCGCTAATCTCTTTGCCTTGCAAATAATATTTTTTCATACGGTGTTGCATTGTGTAGGGGATTGCTACCCTACTGGTTATTACTTTCTTAAAATTTCGTCTAATAGTTCTTTGTCTAATTTCCAAAGGTTGTACCCTTTGGCTATTTTTCTTCTGAGATACTCTCTTTCTCCAATCATAGCTATTGCTTTTTCTCTTAAATCTGATGCACTCCACTTTTCGGCTTGTTCTATAAGAAAGTTTGCAAGACATTTGCGTTCTTCGTAAAGTTCACGAACTAACACCGTTTTTTGCTCTATTTCTTTCAGAGCTGCCGGGTTTTTCATCCACAACTTGCAAAACGCATCTTTATCAAGGTCTGTATTCATGTAGCAAGTTTCAACCTCTATATAGTTGTCCGCTGTTAGCTTCAACCCGGTTCTTTCTTCAAATTCTTTCTGTGTCATGGCAATATGTATTATAGTATTGATATTTCTTTTTGAGCTAATTTGCTGTCTGTGAGGCACAGCACTTCATATTTCATTTTTTTGTAGTTGTAAACTACCTCTAATGTGTTTTGCCCTCTGCCGTCTGCCCTTTCGTCATAAATGGTTTTGATATGCTGGTACATGATATTACCCATCATAAAGTTTACACATCCCGAATCATAGAAGTAAAATGCTACCGCATATTCCAATGTTTTCTTTTTATCAATACTCTTAGTTGCCATAATCTGAAAATTTAGTGTTGCATTATTATTTTTGTACTTTGTATATTTCAACATCAGGTACTACTTTCTCTACTCTGTTGCGTATGAAATCGGTAATAATATCTTCGTGGCTCCACTCTTTAGAATAAGACATTGTATCATGGTAGCCATCACAGATTACGCTTCCATTGCTGGTTACGGACAAGCTAAAATAGATAGCCATTTCTGCTAAACTGTGGCACTTAAAATGCTTGTTTCCTTTTATTAGAATATAATTCACATCCATATCACATATATTTTAAACGTTATCAATCTTATTACGATGCAAATATAGGCTATATATTTAATACAACAAAGTATTTGGATATATTTTTGGATATATTTTCAAAATACCTATGTGATAGTTGGTTTTGATAGTCTTTTAGTGGTAATTTCCTTTATTTAAGATGGGTGAAAATGCTCGAATGGATATATTTACTGCAAAACAGGATATATTTTGTGCTTTTTTGAGGATATATTTTTGTTGAGTGAAAAATATTATTCCTATTGTGTTAATCAAACACATATTTGTTATATTGAATATAGTAAATGAAAAATCGCTTTTACGTCTTGTTTTTAAGCGTAAGATGCTAATAGGCAAGTAATTTACCGAGTAAAATATGTGTGTTTATAGAACGCATATATGATTTTATTTCATATCTTTGCTCTGTAGAAGTTCAACTTACTAAATAACAAAAGCAACAATGAATAAGAAACTCTTTGAGAAAGTCAAAGGCTTGTGTAAAGACACTGGTCTTTCGGAGAAGTACCTTAAAGCGATAACCGAAAAAATGGGTGGCAGCATTGAGGATGATTCTACCGATGATGAGGCAATAGAAAGTACGGCAAATCTGATTGCGGAAGTGGCTAAGGAAAGTCAAGGTGAAGCAACCCGATGGGCAAACAAAAAGAAACCAACCCAAACCGAGGATGAGGAAGAGGAAGAAAGAAAGCGTAAGGAAGAAGAATCTAAACGTAAGGGCAAGGTGGCTTTGGACGAAGCGACTGAAAAGAGGTTAAAGGAAATGGAGGAAAAGATTGCTAACTACGAAGCCAAAGAAAGCAAAGAAGCCCGTGCGAAGGAAGTAGTTAAGGCTATGGAAAAGCACAAAATCCCGGCTTATCTCCGTGACCGTTTGGCAAAATCAATCTCCGATGATGAAGATATTGAGGATGCCGTTTCCGCTTACAAACAGGAGCTTATTACAAATGGGCTTGATGATGAACACTCAGGGGGTTCTAAGGCGGCAAGTGAAAAGCAAATTGATGAAGCTGCTGATAGCTTGCTGGAATCAATAACCGTAAAATAAAAGATGAAATGAAAAGAAAGACTGCTTCATTTACCGGGATGCGACCCATTTTCACGGGTTCGCCCTCTATCGTGCAAGGCGGCTTCAATCTGGACGTGGAAAACCAACATTTCGCTGTTGGCGATACCGTGCCTGCCGGAACGCTTGCTATCAAGGATGAGGTGAAAAGGACGGTGCAAGTCATCAAGACTGCAAAAGTGGTGGAAGTGGATGCGGAAAACACCAAGAAAGTAAGCCTGTACGTGGATGAGTTCTACGAGCCTTGCTTTACCGTTGGTGATTTGGTGCTGAAAGACGGCACAGCCGCTACAGCCATTGCCGATGTTCCCACAATCGAAAAGATTGAGCGAAACGGAAACAATTACATTGTCACTCTCTCCAAAGCCATTGCCGGGCTTGTAAAGGATGATGTATTGGTAGAGGTTGTTTCGGACGGACAAACTGCCGCAAAATCAAAGGAGCGTGGCACTTCCAACTCCGTACTGATTGCCGATGTGGAAGTAGGCGAGTTTGAAACCTCTGTAGATGTTTCTGCCGACACCATGCAATACGCAATGTACGAAAGACGTATGCCGCCTATCCCTGCCGGGCAAAAGGACACTACGGGCGATTACTTGAAAGGGAATCCCCACGTGAAATTAACGAAATCACACTAACTAAAATTAGCGTAACGACATGAAATCTATTTTTTCAACATTCAAAGGGCTTCACAAGGACGGCAAACCGCTTGACTTTTTGGCAACGTGGAAAAAGACTTTTGATAAGGCTTCCGAACGTGAAACAACCCTTTTTCAGAAGATGTACTGTGATAGCTGGTTTACTACCAACACACCCCAAATGTCATTGACTGCCGAGGCACTTGTAGGTAAGTACAACTTGCGTATCATGGCTACATTGATTGGTGATGAATCACCTACACCTATGAGGCGTTCTGACGGCTTCGATGTGTGGACTAAGGAAATCCCCCGTGTGGGTCACAAGTTCCCCATGTACGCACGTGATTACCGTAAACTGATGGAGGTTTACGAAAATCCCCGTTTGAGTGAATCCGCTAAGGTGAAGCAAATTGAAAAGCTCCTTACCCACGACATGAAAGATGCTTATTTGGGCTGTAAGGACGTGATGGACTTTATCGCTCTGATGGCATTCTCTAATTGGGGTGTGGCTCAGTTCGTGCCGGAAATCAACAATCCGGGTGGACGTAAGTACGAGGTGGATTATCAAATGCCGGAAACAAACAAGCTGGTATCAGCTTTCTTGTGGAACTCTGCCAATACCAAAGCTGGCAAGTTGTCCCCCGTTTTGATGTTGTCGGCTATCTGTAGTGACCTGCGTAACCGTGGCATTGAGCCGGGCGAAATCCTTATGAGCCAAGACCTCTATTTTTGGTTGCGTATGGACGAAACGACCCGTTTGTTGGTACATGGTAACGATAAAAAGGCTCAGACCGTAACAACGGCTCAGATGGCAGATTTGCTTGCTGGTAATGAAATCCCCCCTGTAACGGTGATTACCCGTAAAATGGGTATGGATATGGACGGTAAGCGTAAATCGCTTGAACCGTGGAATCACAACTTTATCTGTATCAAGCCTGCCGGGGTTATCGGTGAAATTCAGCCCGCCATTGAAGATAGCGAGTTGATAGAGGAAGAAAACGTGGACTACATGAACGCTGGCGGTGGTATTCGTATCGCCAAGTGGCGTACCGGGGAATCCACTGGTCAAGTTGCAGCCGAATATACACAAGGCTCTGGACGTTTGTTGCCTCTTATCACTGAAATTGGTGCTATCATCTGTTTACAGGTGCGTGGCTTTGAGGAAAAGGAAGTACCAGCCGATGCAAATGGTGTGGCACGTACCTATTGGACTAAATCCGAATTTGAGAGTGCAACAGCTCTTGAAGTAGGCTAAATCTTTTGCTTATGGAACTGGCAGTAAAGAAAGCGTTTATAGACAAAAACGACAAAGGCAAAATCTACAAGGTAGGTGAAACCTTGCATACCGATGAGCTTAACCGAGTTAATGATTTGGTTGCAAGGGGCATTTGTGTGATTAAGTCTTTGGAAAGTAAACAGGCTGAAAAGGTCACTTTCCAAGACAATGAATATGATTTGAATGTGGTAAAGGATGCTTTGGAATCCATCAATGCCCCCGTTGCCAAAAATGCCGGGGTTAAGGGTGTAACCAAAGCGATTGAAGCCCTTTCAGATGAGAGTGTAACGGCTTTGAAAGAAGCCCTTGAAAAATAGTAGTGATGGGAACTTTGACAAAATACAATGCGTTGGTGGGTGAGCTTGAACCCTATACCCCAAGCCGCCTTGCTTTGCAAAAGGCACTTGCTGATGTGAAGATAAGCGACTGGGATAATGAGTACAATGCCGATACAGACCAACGCACGATAGCCATAGCCGCTATAAAGGTGCTAAAGCGGATGATTGTGCTTACCAATGACACGTTAGGTAAGTCCTCACAAGGTTACAGCGTGGAGAAGTTGGAGAGGCGCATTAAAGACCTTTGCAACGAGAACGGTTTAGACGTTTCGGATTTTGTCGAAGTTTCTTCCATTACGGACGGCTCTAATTTGTGGTGATATGGCACGGAATAACGGAACTTTCAGATACACCGCTTTGCCCATTGAAGCAACGAGGGATGAAGAAACGGGATTTTATACGGACGATGATTCGCCCGTGTGGGTGAAAGGCTGTGAGTGTCAAGTGGAAAAATTCATACCTGCCAAGCAACGATTGGGAACGGACGGGCAAATGTATTCATACACCTTTGATGTGTTTTTACCATCCTACTTTGAGGGTGATTTGAGTATAGGCGCACGTGTGGAAGTGACTTTGGAGCGTGGAGGTGTGGATGAGTTCACCATTTCGGGAATAGATGATACAAACCCTAAATACATAGAGATATGGGGATAATGCCGATGTTTGACAAAGGGGCTATCTTAAACCCCGTGGCTGCTTTCCAAAAGCAACTTGAATTGGCTTTCGTAACCTTGTTAAAATACATGGGCGAAAAGCTGGCTAAGTATGCTAAGGATAGCCACAACTACCAAGACCAAACGGGCAATTTAACCAACTCTATAGGCTATGCCGTGGTACAGAATAAGGAAATCGTTTACTATGGTGGGTCAGACCAGCCCGGAGAGGGTGCGAAAGCCATGTTGGAGGCTGCAATGAAGTATGCCGCCACGCTGCCAAACACTTTTTCCCTCATTATAGTAGCCGGAATGAATTATGCCGCCTACGTGGAAGCCAAAGGGTACAACGTGATTCTACCTGCCGAACTGAAAGCCAAAAGCGAACTTCCTGCCGAGATTAACAAGTTGGTGATGAAAGCTAATAAGAAAGCAATCGAATTATTCGGGAACGCAGCATGATAACGACTGAGGAAATAGCAACAAAGGTTTACGCCATGCTTCAAGCAAGCGAGGTGAAAAACTTCATTTCGGGTGTGATTGATTACGAGCGTAACGACTACACCAAAGAGGATGTGATAATTGTCCCTCATACGATAGACGGTGAAGCATCCGTGCGCTACGGTCAGATAAACGTGAATATTCATGTGCCGGATAAGGTGATAGCCAAAGGCAAGGGGAAAGCCGTTTACAGGACACATTTTAAGAGGCTCATAGAGATAAGGGCAAAGGTGGTTGAGGTGTTGAAAAACCATTATGAAAGTGGGAAAGGCTATAACTGGAACATAGGGCGGTTTAACCCACCGATTAAGGAGAAAGACCAAAACGAACATTTTGTTTCCCTTGCTTTGGAGCTTACAGTAAGAGAAAAGAGTATCAACTAATAAAAAATTAAGATTATGCCGATTTTAGCAACAATGGGGTTGAAAAAGATTTATATCGCCCCTGCCATGACCGATGGAAGTATGCCCGCAAAAGGCAACCAATGGCTTGATTTGGGCGATGTGTATCAAGACACTTGCAACTTGAAAGATGATTCTCCCGAAATCACGGAACATAAGTCGGAAACGTCAAGCAAGGTTATTACGTTGGTGGGTGAAACACCTACAAATGTGGAGCTTTCTTTGATGGACCCGGATTTGGAATTGCTTGCACGTTATTTCGGTGGTACTATTGCTGGAGAAAAGGGCAAGCGCACTTGGATTCGTCCACGAAAATTGGAATACAAGGAGTGGGCGTTATGGATTCAACCGGAAGAGGGCTTGTTTATCGGGTGTGCCAATGTGCGTATCATCCCGACATTCGAGATTACCTATTCTTCAAAGGGTATCTGCCTTGTGCCTATGACTATCAAGTTCCAATCAAACTTGCAAGCAAGCGAGGAAATGAGCGACCCAACAGTAGCATGACACTGAAAAAGTCTGAGAACCGATAGCCTCCTATCCCCGGATGGGGGGCTTTTTAACTTTTAAGACAAATGGAACAACTGAATAATGAACGTGAATTGACCCGTGAAGAACGCTTGGAAATCGAAGAAAAGGCGATACAGGCACTTGTGAACATGGGAGTGAAATTCAATGTACCGCTTAAAATTAACCCGGTAAAACCGCCACGCTTCATCCGTTGGTGGAATAAGCATTTTCCGAACCATGTAAAGATGTGGCGTGACAAACGTATTCCCAAAGGCTGGGATGTGTCCGAAACAGAAGTACCCAATGCCGCTTTGCAAACTATGGAGCGTGTATATATGCGCCACTTCCATTTGAAGCCTCTTTATTTGGGTACGATGGATTGTTTGAGGCGGTTGTATCTGAATATAGAATACGATGAGGAAAAGATACAAGCCGAACCCATACAGGAAAGCAAACGCCTTTTCAAGTATATTCCTCTGATGGCTGAGATTGCAGCCGTAGCCGTGCTTAACAATCCCGTGGTAGCTGACCCCTCTAAAGACAAAGAGGTGAAAGCCTTGAAAGCGTTTTTCATGGAACACCTTACATCTACCCGGCTTGAAAAGCTGGCAGACGTGATAAGCCAAATGATGAATCCCGGGGGTTTTACGTCCTCTATTCGGTCAATACGGGAGATAGGAACGACCAATCCGAAGAAACTCAAAGCAAACCGAGTAGAGTAATCGGGCTAAATAGCCCGTGGGGTAATCGTGGGGAAATTATCAAGTCCTTTGGCTGGACTTACGATTATCTGCTTTGGGGTATCAGTTGGCTAAACGTACAAATCATGCTGGCAGATGCGGCACGTGTGGAACAAGAGCCGGAGCAAACGGACGGAAACAAAGATGGTGGGAAGCCGCCTGTACAGCTAAAGACAAAGGATGATATTAAGAATTATCTGAAAGGAATAATGTAATGGATAATATAAACGGAGCGTTGGCGTTCAAAGCCACCCTTGATATAAATGATTTCAACGTGTCGGCACAAGCGATGGAAAGGAGTATCAAACAGGTTTCATCCACAGCCGTATCGGAATCGTCTGTGATGGATAACTCCATTCAGAGCTTTGCGCAAAATGGGGCGAAATACATTGTTTCCTACCTCGTTGGGCAGGGTATGGGGACTTTGCTTCAAAGTATCGTGCAAACACGTGGGCAGTTTCAACAGTTGGAAATTGCCTTTACAACCATGCTCAAAAGTGGTACGCAAGCAAAGGGCTTGATGGATAGGCTTATTGATACAGCCGCCAAAACTCCGTTTGACCTTTCGGGCATTGCGAGTAGTGCCAAACAGATGCTTGCTTACGGCTCAACCGTGGATAATGTGGTGGATGAGCTGGTAATGCTTGGTAACGTGGCTTCGGGCGTGGGTGCGCCACTACAGGATATTGCCTACCTCTATGGAACGCTACGGACACAAGGCAGGGCATTTACCGTGGATATTAGGCAGTTTGCCGGGCGTGGTATTCCCATCTATGAGGAACTGGCTAAAGTGCTTGGCGTAACCAAAGATGAAGTTTCCAACCTTGTAACGGAGGGTAAGGTTGGCTTTGCGGAAGTAGAAAAGGCTTTCCAAAACATGACGGGTAAAGCCGGGACTTACTACAACCTCATGCAAGAACAAAGCAAGTCCCTAACGGGTATGATTTCCAACATGGGTGATGCGTGGGAACAATCGTTAAACAAGTTGGGTGCGGATAACCAAGATGTTTTTGCCGGAGCTATTGAAAGTGCTACCTATATGGCAGAGCATTTGGATGATATTTTGCGTATTTTGAAAGCCGTTGCTATAGGCTATGGAAGCGTGAAAGCCGCTATTGTACTGAATACATTAGCCACAAAGGGATATACGGGCGTTGCTCTTTTGGATAACACGGCAAGGCAGGCTAAGATTTCCTTAATGAAGTTGGAAGCCGTTGCTACTGGGCAGATGGTAGCTCAGACAAAAGCGATGGTTGCAGCCCAAAACAGCCATGTCGCAGCATTGCAAGCGCAACTGACGGTAGAGGAACACGCCAACATGGTAAAGCAGTTACGCATTGCCACCATTCAACAAATGCTTACCATCCAACAAGCAGAATACCTTTCCAATTTGAATCTAACGGCTTCTTCTGCCAATTATGAGGCGGTGGCTCTGAGTGTTCTTACCGTTGAACAAAAGCAAGCTCTAAGCAAGTTAGACTTGTCGGCTAAAAGTGCCGTGTATCGTGCCGCTTTGGAAAATGAGGTTGCCGTTAAGACACAAAACAGTGCGGCTACCTTAAATGCCATGCGTACCGATGTCAAGGCAGCAGCCGTAAAGATGGAATCGGCACGGGCTGATGCACTGGCGGCAAAGGCGGCTGTAGAACGTGCCTATTTGGAAGTGTACAGGGCACAACAGACTGGGAACGCTGAAAAGATAGCCATTGCCACTAAGAAGATGGAGGCAGCGGAGGATAACGCAGCTATCGCACGAAAGACGGCTTTAGCCACCCAATCCGATTTTTACGCAAAGAAAAAACTACTTGAAGCTACAGCCACCAAGCAATCCACAGCCGCTTCCGTGGCAGATACTACGGCAAAGACAACACAAGGGGCTGTAACTTCCGTACTGACTGCAATCACGACAAAAGCAACGGTAGCGGTGAAAGCTCTTTGGGCTTCCATGATGAGCAATCCTATCGGCTGGGTAATGGGATTGATAGGTGCATTAGTCAGTGTAATTACTCTTTTTACGGGCAAACAAAAAGAAGCGACCACGGCAACGGGTGAATTTCAAGATACCACGAAAAAAGAGATTGACGATTTGAATTTACTTTTTGCCGTATTGCAAAATACGGAGAAAGGAACTCAAACACATAAAAATACGATTGAAAAAATCAATGCCGTATGTAAACAATATAATAAGACATTGCTTGATGAAAACGCTACACTTGATTTACAGCGTCTTAAATATGAGGAATTGACTACAGCCATTCAGCAAACTACAGCCGAAAAAATCAAGGCTAAATATACCGAACAAGCTATGCAAGAACTGGTACAAAGCCAAACGGATGCACTTGATAAGCTGAAAGAGAATGCCGAAGATGCAACCTACAAAGAAATTCAAGAAGTTATGGAAACCACCCCGGAGGGTGTAACCGTTATGATGAATAAGGTTGTTGATGTGGCTTCAAGTTCTATTCGTGGAGCTTCGGGGGCTGTATGGGATGCGGTAGAATCTATGGCGGTAGAATCCGCAAACCAATTGAAAGGGCTAACAGGTCAAGCCTATACCGATGCGTTCAACAACTCATTGGATAGCATTGTTTCTGCCGTACAAAAGTCCACCGGGGCTACAGGTAAAGAAATGGATGCTTTCAAGGAAAATATAAAAACTTATCTTGAAAGTGTCGCACAATCAGCAAAAAAGGCAGATGAAACCATAGGCAAGGTAGATAGGCAACTTGAAAAATTCTATGGTAAAAAAGATACGACTTCTGTAACAGAGAGTACCGACTATGTGGCTATGTCGTTTAACGAGCTGGATAAGAAAATAGGTGAAACTCAGAAAAGTATTGATACCCTCAATGCCAAAAAAGTAAAGGTGGAAGCCGATAATACCCAACTGAAAGAGCTGAAAGACTTGTTGGATAAATTGAATGGTGCTGTAAACACCAAGAATACAAACCTTAACACGGAAAAGGGAATATCAGACCGTATCAAGCAGCTTAAAGAATTGCGTGAAGCTGCCATTATCGGTAGTTCTGACTATAAGAGTTATGATACGCAAATAAAGAAGTTGGAAGCCCGTTTACCCAAGCATACCACGGGGGATAAAGCGGATAGTGCCGCCAAGCAACTACGTGAAAGGCAACTTGAAGCTGACCGCAAATTGGAGGCTGACCGTATTGCAGTCTTGGAAGAGGGCTACGAAAAACGCAAGCGCACCCTTTCGCTCCAACACAAGGAGGCATTGGATAATATAGACAAAGAGGAAAAGGCTTTGGCTAAAGCTCGTAAGGATGCCGGAAAAGGTGGCTTATCTAAGTCTGAAAAGGACGGCTTCGATGAAAGGCGAACACTTGAAAACAAGAAATATGACAAAGCCCAAAACAAACTCTTTGACGGTGAAATAGAGTACAAGAAACAGCAATATGCCTTGTATTTCCGTTGGGTGCGTAACATGGGCGAAGATGTAGCCAATACCCAATTTGCCACGCTTTTAAAAGGCGGTAAATCATACAAGGAGTATGTGGAAAATGAAATCAAGGCTCTAAAGGATAAACAACAAGCCGGAACACTCACAGAGGGAGAAAGTAACCAACTTATTTCCCTTAATATGCAATACAATGAAATCACGGGGGCAAAGTCCGCTATGGATTCTTTCAAGGAATCTGTATCTAAGACCATTCAGCAAGCCCAAACACTTGCCGAGAAGTTGGAAGCCATAGCCGATGCAAAAGAGAAGCTGGCTAATGGAAGTTCCGGGCTTGTGGGTGCTGACGAAAAAGCGGAAGCCACTTTGTTTGTTTCAGAAGAAGATGAAAAGTTACAGGAAGAAGTACAGCAAAAGATACTTTCCTCTTACAGAACCTTTGAGGAACAAAGAAATGACATCCAAAAGGAATACGCCTTGCTGCGTGCTGCCGCTCAAAAGACGGGCGACCAAGAACGGATTAACCAAGTAAACAAGTCGGAGGCAGAAGCGTTAAGCACCCTTACCGCCAATATGTTAAAGCAATCGGATAGTTGGAAGAAGTTATTTGGCGATTTGGATAGCCTTTCTGTAGCTGAAATAGATAAGTTGGTGGCTGATATTGAAACAAAGCTAAAAGATGCGGATTTGAAACTGAATCCCGTAGATTACCGTGCTTTGATTGATAGTTTGAATCAAGCAAAGGAAACGCTTATTTCAAAGAATCCCTTTAAGGCTTTAGGCACGTTCTATGATGATTACATTGAAGCCAAAAAGAAGCTGGCAGAAGCCAAAGCGAATGTTGCTGCCGGAAAGGGTACGGATGAGGATGTGAAAAAGGCAGAGGCTGACATGAAGAAAGCCGCCAAAGGCGTAACCAAGTCCATTGAAACGATTACCGATACGGCTACCACGTGCGGCAATGCCATTGCATCCATGTTTTCTGATTTGGGACAGGATGATTTGGCAAACGGCTTAGGCACTGCAATGGAGTTGTTCGGGCAGTTGGGCAATGCCGCCGCCTCTGTAGGTAAAATGATGAGCGGTGACATATTGGGAGGCGTTACGGGTATGGTAAGTGCCGTTACTTCTGTAGTGGGCATATTTGCCAAATTGCATGATTCCAAGTATGAGAAGAAAATTCAAAATCTGCAAAAGGAAATAGATGCGCTGGAACAATCCTACAGCCGTTTGGAACGAGCCTACAATAATACTTATTGGGTGTTCAATGATAGCCAACGTGAAGCCTACGAAAAGAATATCCAACTGATTAACGACCAAATACGGGCTTTGGAACAAGAAGCCAACGTGGCAAAGAAGAATTGGGATTTTGCCCGTTACGCTCAACTCAACAAGGAGATTAAGGAACTCAACAAACAGTTGAAGAATGCGGAAGAAAACGGAGATATGTTTTCTATCTATGAGGCTCAGAAAAAGAACCTCAAACAGCAACAAGAGGATTTAAGAAAGCAAATTCAAGCTGAAAAGGATAAGAAGAAAACCGATAACGGAAAAATCCAACAGTGGAACGAGCAAATAGAATCCATTACCCAACAGATAGAGGATTTGGATAGGTCAATGATGGAAACGCTTGCCGGAACGGATGTAAAAACCGCCATTGATGAATTTGCCGATGCGTTGGTAGATGCTTATTGCAAAGGTGAGGATGCAGCGGAAGCATTGGGCGAAAAGACAAAAGAAGTCCTTAAAAAAGCGGTTGTGGAAGCGTTGAAACGTGAGTTTTTGGCAAAGGGAATCAATGATGCCGTTCTCTATTTGGGAGAATCCATGAAAGACGGGAAACTGACCGATGTAGAGAAGCGAGAATTTGAAAGGATGGTGAACGCTGCCGGGGATTTGTTCAATTCCGCATTGGAGGGTATTGGTGATTGGATTAAGGATGTGGAGGAAGAAACCGTACAGCAAGACCCCCTTACGGGTGCGGTTACTTCCATGAATGAGGAAACGGGCGGTGTGATAGCCGGGCGGTTGAATGCCTTTGTCATAAACCAAAGCGACCAAACCTCTATTATGAGGCAGGCACTTGTTTACCAAGCCGAAATAGCCGCCAACACGAAGTTGAGTGCATCAGAGCTGACGGAGATTAAAACTACTTTGAAGCGCATTGAAAATAAAGATAGTTCACTTTTATCACAAGGAATAGCATAGTTATGGAACTGGTACAACAACTTAAAGAGGATGGCAAGGCAAAGGGGCTTTGCCGGATGTGGCAAATGAAGCTAAGAACGGGGCTTGACTATGAGCAACTGATACAGCTTTACATTAAGGGCATAGATTTCTGTATATCGGAGAATTACCCCACGCTTGACTTTATACGGGAACACTTCAAAGGCAAATGCGAGGTTTACGGGGTGTTTGTGGATGATGAGGTTACGGATAAGGTGAATTTACCCGATGTGGTGCTGAATGGTGACTGCAAAGCTATGTTGGAGTATGACGGCTATTCTGTTTCACGGGTATATGCACGGCATGATTCCCATAGTGCCGTAAACGTGTCGGACAATGCGATTGTTACCATAGACGCTTTCGATAACTCGTATCTGTATGTGGCGGTAGCCGGAACGGATGCAAAGGTGCTTGTGAATCTGTATGGCAATGCCAAAGCGGATATAGAGGGAGTGGGGATAGAAGTTAGACAAATGAATAAAAATACTTACTGATATGGATAAGAACATGATTTTACACCTGCCTTTCGATGACCCGGACGGTAGTATAGCTTACGACTTTTCACAGTACCGCAACGATGCCACCTTATCGGATGGTGCGGATTTTTCTAAGAAATCTAAAGTGGGTAAATCACTTGCTTTGAATGGTACGGGCGAATGCGAAACAGCTCGTTCCATACCCTTTAGCGGTAATTTTACACTTTGTTTTTGGGTGCTGCCTGTTTCTCAAAAGTTAGGCTGGGTGCTGAATATGCCCGGTATAGACAATTATAAAGAGCAATGGCTTGATGTAATGCCCGATGGCTGGATTTTCTTTGCTTTCGTTAAGTCCGGCAATATGTTTACCGTCTATGAGAACACGACCCGGATATTCAGTGAAATATTACCAAAGACACCAACGGGGCTTTCCATCAACGACCAATCACTTTTTGGGACGAAAGCCTTGCTGGACGAAGTGAAACTGTTTGACGTGGCGAAAGAACCCCGTGAAATATTCGAGTTGCAGAAAGATACGGATGTGGAATATTTCATAGACGGAAAGAACTTCAAGGAGTTTGGGGTATTCGTTTCCAAAAGTGCCGGATTGGTTGGACGGTTGGAGCGCAAAGAAGCCTTGCAAGTGAACTGGGACAATTACCACGGTATTGTAAGGGATAAGAAGCGACCACGCTACAAGGAACGAAACATTACACTGGATTGCTTTATTGAGGCTTCGGGACGTGCCGCCTATGTGGAATGGGTAAACCTTTTCTTTTCCCAATTCGATGCGGAGGGGAACCACCGTTTGCGTGTGGACTATGACGGAAAGGCAAAGCCTTTGGTATATGAAGTGGAATTGCTGGATGAGGCAGACCCGGAAAAGAGCTGGGGACAATATAGCAACGATTTGATGGTGGGTACATTCCGTTTAAAGCTGGTGGAAGATGAACCTGTGAAAAAGGTGCTTAGATATATAGGTGGAACTGCAAACGGCAAGGCTACGATTACCGTCACTTCGTCCAAGCTGCTTAATATCTATTGGGGTGACGGCACGCACACTTACGATGTGTCCGGCAGCGAACAAACGATAGAACACACTTACGTTACACCCGGTGAATACGAGATAATCGTTTCGGGCGTGATTGAAGACATTGAAAAATTTGAAACCAATGCTATTGTGATATGGGAACTCTTGAAATAATCAGGCGCAACGGTGAAAAGGTACGCTTGTTTTCCAAAGAGCCGTTTTGTACGCTGAAATCAGCCGCTCAAAACAGTTCCTTAATGGGGGATGATAACGTACAGCTTTCCATTGTTTCCTCTGAGTTGCTTAATTTAGGCAAGGGAGATAAAATCATAGTGGAGGGTGAAGAATACACCATCCGTACTAAGGTGAACCGTGAAATGCTTTCGGACAACCATTATGTGCATGATGCCACTTTCTACGGAGTGATGTACGAGCTGATGAAAAGCCTGTACCGAAACACCGATGCAAACGGGAAATCCAGCAAAAGCACGTTTGACCTCACTTATAATATCCGGGACTTTGTAAAGGTGCTTATCTACAACGTGAGCCGTGACTATCCGGGCTTATGGGCTTTCGATGAAGCTAATTGCCCGGACACAGAACCACGTACCATTTCCTTTGCCCGTAACAATTGCCTACAGGTTTTGCAAATGCTTTGCAGTGACCGTGAATTTGATTTGGAGTTTCTCATTACCCAAAAGGACGGGGTGCGTACCATCCACATAGGAAAGTTCGGTGCAAAAGTTGTGCCCCCGGGTGGCAACGCTTTCTTTGAGTGGGGCAAAGGCAACGGCTTGTACAAGCTCAAAGAGCAAAAGGTAGATGATAAGACCATTATCACAAGACTTTGGGTGGAGGGTGGCACGACCAACATTCGGAGTGATTACAGGGACTATTCAGAACGCCTACAGCTTCCGTTTCCAGTGCGTTTGAACAAAAAGGAACACAAACTATGGGACGGTACAATAGTACCGCCTCAGAGCGAATATATAGGCATATCCGATGATAACAAGCGTTATTTGGAGGATGGCGATTTGAGGGATGCACTGGGTAGTGATGAGGATGCTGTGACGTATGATAATATTTTCCCGAAACGGACGGGTACGGTTACTGCTTTGGTGGCTGATGATATAAACAGCTTCATTGATGATACAATGGACTTTGACCTGAACGAGAAAGACGATAAAGGTACAAAGTATCTGATTAACGAGGTATCGGCAAAGATTAATTTCATTTCGGGTAAATTAGCCGGACAACAATTTGAATTGGCGAAAAAGGGAGGATACGACCATGCAACAAAAAGGTTTACGCTCATTCCATTTACGGACAACAGGGGGCTAACTATTCCTACCACTGAAAGCGAGGCTTACCGAATAACGGAGGGTGACACGTATAAGATTACGGATATTCACCTGCCTAAATCTTATGAAGATGATGCAGAGGAAGATTTATGGTATGCCGGATATAACGAGTTCAAGCCACGCACACAGGCACGGGCGCAATATCAGCTTACCTTTGAACGTTCCTATTTTTTGAACGCTTTGCCAAGCGATAGCGAAACAACCGTCTTTCATGTGGGTAACTATGTACCCGTGAAAGATGAGCGTTTCGGTATTGAAAAGAATATCCGCATCCAAAAGGTGACAAAGAACCTGCTTGTGGAGCATGACTATACACTGACCCTTTCGGACATTACAGCCATTTCCCCAATCACTCAAACGGTTGTGGATGTTGGACGGCACGAAACAATCATAGAAAACAATCGGCTTCGGGACTTGACTAAGGCACGGAGGGGATGGCGTACAACAGAGGAACTGCGTACAATGGTGTATGATACGGACGGTTATTTTGACCCCGAAAACATCAAGCCCAATTCCATTGACACCAATATGCTTACGGTGGGGTCTAAGAGCCAACAATTTGTTTTGATAGATGTGATACTGCAAGCCAACGTAAACGGAATATCCAATCGTTTTGATGCTTCTGCCGGGGTATTGGCTCACTTGACTATTGATGATGAGATAATCAAGCATTGGAACATGGCGGCTGGCTCATTCACTCTATCAAGCCCAAAGGGGTACTATGTGTTTGCCAAGTGTTCCAAGAAAAGCACGGATGGCATTTGGTATGTGACACAGGAACAACTAAAGGTTGAACCAACCGAAGACCCGAATAACTATTATTTCCAAGTGGGTATATTGGGGTCAGTGCATTCGGATGATGATTTCAGGGACTTTACCACCACCTACGGATTTACCCGTATTAATGGGAACACTATCACTACGGGTAAGATTATAACAAGCGATAAGGAGTGCTATTTGGATTTGGACGGCAACAAGTTCCGTATCGGTGATTCTTCAAGTTCTATTGATTGGAACGTAACGGCAAAACGCCAATTAACGTTGCACAACGTCCGTTTGCTTTCTGATAGTGGGGACACCTCACATATCGGGGTGTTCCGTGGCACATATAACCCGAAGTACGTGTACTATGCCGGGGATGAGGTGGCTTACACGGTGAATGGTGAAACGTGTACCTACCGATACACTAACCCCACACCAAGCATGGGCAACCTGCCTACCAATTCCGTATATTGGTCGGTTGTGGCGAAAGGTTCTACCGGGGATAAGGGAGAAAGCGGTTTATCCGTATTCTATACCTATAATGACAGTGAAACCAAGCCTGCCACCCCTACGGGGGATGGCTCTACGGGAGGTTGGCACAGAACTTCGTCCGAAAACGTGGTTTGGATGAGTATAAAGAACGCCAAGACTGATACGGAGGGTGCGTGGGGTATTCCTTTTCGTGTGCGTGGTGCTGATGGTACTTCAATCAATATCAAAGGTTCTAAGGACAATGTTTCACAACTGCCTACCGTTGGAAATTCAGAGGGCGATGCTTATCTAATCGGGGGCAACCTCTATATTTGGGATGGCACGAACTGGAAAGATGTTGGAGCTATTAAGGGGGAAGATGGAAAGAGTAGCTATCTTCATAAGAAGTATTCCGATGATGGCGGCAAAACGTTCACAGCCGGAAACGGTGAAACACCCGGAAGATGGTTGGGTTTGTATGTGGATATGATACCCACCGATAGCGACAAACCAAGTGCCTACAAGTGGAGCGACACGAAAGGACAAGACGGAACGCCCGGTTTACCCGGTGAAGATGGGCGTACTCCATACTTCCATATCAAGTATTCGGACAACGGGGGAATGTCGTTCACTGCAAACAATGGTGAAGAGCCGGGCGACTACATAGGGCAATACACCGACTACGTGCAGAAAGACAGTGATAATCCGATGGATTACACTTGGGCTTTGATTAAAGGCGAATCGGGTACAGGTGGAACGGATGCCGGAGCTGGTGAATATTACGAGTATCGTTACGCTAAAAATGGCTCGACTTTAGTACCGCCCGATTTGGATGTTAATTCTTCCAACCCTACCGGGTGGAGTACGGAAATGCCGAAAGTAGGAGCGTTGGAATATATTTGGTGTACAATGGCTAAGAAGTCCGGGCTTGCAGACCGTACCAAATTTCATTTGCCCATTGAAGCTAACGACACTTCAAGCATTGCCGATATTTCGGGTAACGGTTATAATGGTGTGCTGGGCGGTGGGACGGTAGTAAAAGACGGAACGAGATATGCCCTCAATCTGAGTGGTGGAATGGAGAGCCGTATTCCTTATGATTTACCCTTTGGGGAAAGTTTTACACTCTGTTTTTGGATGAAGTCAGACCAAAATCAAGTCAAGTGGATGTTGAACGGATATAACGGTAGGCACTATGTGGAAAAGAGTATTGCAATCACGCCTAATACGTGGTTTCACCTTGCATTCCGTTTTAATGACCGTACCGTTACGGTATTCAAAAACGGAGAGCAATTACATAGTGGTAGCGTTAATATCATGGCTGTAGGCTTTGCTATTTACGATGATGATGTATTCGGTTCTGCCGTGTATTTCGATGATATACGTTTGTTGATGGGGGCTTTACCTGTGAATGACATTGCTTCCGTAATGAATGGCAAAGCAGACCTGATGATACAGAAATGGAGTACCCCTATTCGTGTAAATCCTTATGATGGTGAAGATGGAAAGCCTGGTGTTAGTGTGACATTGGCAGATGTGGAATATGCACAAAGCACGTCAAATTCAGTTGCGCCTACTACGGGGTGGCAGACAACCGCCCCGACATGGATAAATGGGAGGTATATATGGAGTAGAACGAAAGTATCTTATTCAGACAACACGACTACCTACACTAAGGCGGTTTGTATTACAGGCGGCAAAGGCTCTACGGGTGATAGCGGTGTTGGCGTAAGTTCTATTATTGAACAATACTACCTATCCAGTTCGGCAACCTCATTACTTAATGGCTCATGGAGTACAACACGCCCAACTTGGAAAGACAAATGGTATATATGGACACGCTCGGTTATCACTTATACGAATGGAACGAGCGACACTACGGCTGCAATATGTGTAACGGGGTCGAAAGGTGATAAAGGTGAAGATGGAAAGCCGGGTGATAAGGGGGAGAAAGGCGATAGCCCCGTACTTGTTTATAGGGGTATTTATGATTCATCCAAGACTTATTACGGAAATAGCAAACGGTTGGATGCTGTAAAATACAACAATCAATACTATATAGTCCGTATTGATGCAGGAACATTCTCAAATGTCACTCCCACGACAACAAGCAAATGGAATACGTTTGGAGCGCAATTTGAAACTATTGCCACAAACTTGTTATTGGCTGAGGGGGCAAACATTGGAGATTGGTTTATTAAGGGCGGTAAGATTGTTTCCACTATGGGTAATGGTAACAGGGTAGAGCTGGATGCTTCAATGGCTCGTATTTATATTGAATCTTCAAGTGGTGGTGGTGATTATGCGCTCGTTGATTTTGGCGCAAAAATGACAATAGATGCCAACCGTGGAATTTTTGAAACAAGGGCTAAAAATGCTCCTAACTATTCTAATGCGGTTTCCTATATGTCACCAACGGGAATATTCTCAAATATGGCAGGTACGGACGGTATGCCAGCAAGTAGCGGATATACGCACCGTGGGGCTATTGTTGGGCTTGGTTTTGCAAATGTTCCGGCAAGAACATGGGCTATAAATGCGGTAGATACAATCGTGGCAGGTGTTTATGGTCGGGCTTCTAATTCGGGGACTGCACCAGCCTTTGGCGGTTTCTTCTATGATTTATTTGCCGGAGGCTTGATTTTTGGTAGAAAGTGTATTACAGGAACGTCGAATAACACATGGTATTTGAATAGAGAAGATACCGTGGTAATAGGGTACACGTCTGCCGCATCAGTAGTGTATCTTCCGGCTTCTCCTAAAGAAGGGCAGGTTATATTTGTAAAGCAGTGGTGGAGAGGCTATATGAGATTCAGACCAAGAAGCGGCTACCTAATCTATGATGATACTTCGGTAAATGACTACTACGATTTTGGAGAGGGTCAAGGTGGTATGTTTGTATATACCGTAGGATATGTAGATGGAGTTAAAAAACAAGCATGGTTAGTAAGTAGATGGAAATACTAAAAATATGGAAGAAAGAGTATTATACGGATATATGGATGGCGACTATCTACAATGTATAGAAATAGCCCCTATTCCTCAAAAAATCAGAAATGAGAAAACGGGGGAAATAACAACACGCATGGTATCGGTTATTGAACAGGTGGCTGAACTGCCAACCATATATAAGCCAGTGGATGCAATAGATGAAAGTAAACAAAACACAGATAAGGAGGGCTATGTTGTGCGCATTGTGCCATACGATGCCGGGGACAGGATTTCATTCAGATACATAGAAGTCCCCGACTTTCAAAAGGTGGCACATGAGATTGAACGCTCAAAGGAGGTGTTGGCAAGTAGCGATTATAAGATAATCAAATGCTACGAAGCCGCCCTAATGGGGTATGCAATGCCGTATGAGATAAAGGCATTGCATAATGAAAGGCAGTTGCTAAGAGATAAAATCAATGAACTTGAAGCACGTTATACCTCATTATCTGATGATATACTTTAATTATAATCATAAATGTGTTCAACAAACACATTTATGATTATATTTGCAGTTAAATAAACTTGATTTACTCAGTGAATTATGGAAACAACGATGTACAGCCTACGGATTCTTTCCAAAGGTAAGGTTACAGACCTTTCCAATGGTTTTGCTTTGGGTGGTGTTCCGTTTACCGTCTTTGTACGACCTAAAGAGGTTACGATGGAAACAAGTACGCTGCTTAAATGCAAGCTCATTTGTGATAAGGAATTTAGTATGTTCCCCGTACCTATCGGGGATTGGACGCCCGGAGCGATAGCCGTAATATCCCCAAACGGTATCGACCTTTCGGTATATGATGTGTATTGGGGTGCTGGTGAAACTATTAAATAACTTATAGCTATGGGATTATTATTGGGAAGCGGAAACACGAAACCGCAATATCCTTACGACCAATGGTATGGGGTGCAAGGTGATTTCAACTCACAGGACTACAAACTAAAGCGTGTGGGTAATTTGGATTTGCACCGTACATTACCCATTCAAGCGAAGCTGAAACGCTTTGTGGAAAACCCTGACGGCTCGGTTAAGTATTACCTTAACCAAAATGACAGCCGTAAAAAGGATTCGGGTGCAACGGCTTTGATTGACAGCACGGACGGTAATGTAATGCTTGAAAAGCCGGAATATTACTTCAAGTTGGAAATAGAGGGAACGAAATGGATTCGTGCCTATTCCGAATATCCGTTGCCCGGCTTTATCAAGATGGAACGAAAGACGGTAAGCCCGTGGTATGCAACGGTGGATATTACCAACTCTGTAGCCGTTTCGGGATGTTGGCTCACTTGGAATGGCGATGAAATTGCAAGGGATTCAGACGGATTTGTTATACTCAAAGCGAATGCCGCACAATTCAGAGGCGGTTCGGGTGCTGGTGATGCCGCTAAGGATGGTACTTACAACTCCATGTTGGGTATGCCTCGTACTTCCATTTCAAAGGCTGGTGTTCGTCCTCTTTGCAAGAACGGAACACACCACGGGGCGTACAGGGTGTACAATGAAATTGCTTGGTTGCAACGTGTGGAATATGCCTCATTGCACTGCCAAGATGCTTACACCGAAACGCTGACTGCTGACGGATTCCATCAAGGAGGCTTAGGGAGTGGTCCGGTTGTTAATGGTACGGAGTGGAATACATGGGGAGGTTACAAACCCTTTGTGCCTTGCGGTGTTACTGCAACGCTGGGAAACAACACGGGTAAGGTGTCCTACACCATCAAGGGATGGACTGGTGGCGATAAGGTGGTACAAGTAACCTCTTACCGTGGCTTGGAAACTCCTTATGAATACTTGTGGATGCTTGCTGATGATGTACTAATTTGGCATAAAGCGGATGTATCTATTGCCTATGTATGCGAAGACCCGACAAAATTCACCTCTCATTCAGATAGTGCTACTACCGTACCTATCGGATATGAAGCCATTACGGAGCTTCCACGAACTGAGGGCTATGTGCTTTCTATGGCTCATTCCACTAAAGGTTATTCCTTTGCCGAAAAAGTAGGAGGTTCAAGTAATAAAGGGTATTGCGATTACTATTGGACTCCCACAGGTGGTAGTACGTGGTCTGCTGTAGGCTGGTATGGTGCCCTTTTGTCTGCTAATGCGAATTATGGTGCGTATGCGGGTTTCGGTTCTCTGAATGCGAATAATCGTTCCTCGGGTGCGGCTGCGGCCGTTGGGTTCCGCTTGTGCCGTTTTTGACGGACTGCAAAACTCGGTGAACGGAGCAACGAAAATGGCGTTGGATTGAAAAAAATAAAAACATAACAGGGTTGTGGCGGCTGGTGCCCTTTTGTCTGCTAATGCGAATAATGGTGCGAATGCGGGTTTCGGTTATCTGAATGCGAATAATCGTTCCTCGAATGCGAATGCGAACATTGGGTTCCGCTTTTACCGTGGTTTCAACTTATAACTGTTGCTGCCACGCCCTTACCTCACAGGGACTATCGGCACGTCTGATAGTTGGTAAAATAATATGGATTAGGACGGTGCAAGTAAGTAATTGAAAGCTCTGTTTTAGAACAACGGCACAAATGGGTGTAGTAAAGACTGAATACGGGTTATGTTATACGGCTGATACCTGCTTTAATCAATACTCGGATTTTGAGGATTGCGGTTTATATGTCGGTGATACAGGAAAGATATTCATTTCCCAAGCTAAGAAAATTAAGAATGTTTATCACCTGATATATGAATGCTCCAACCTCATACGGGCGCAATATAAGGCACAGCAAGGCAAAGGAGAGCGTACCGAAATATCCAAGTTCAATGAGAACATTTTGGAGAATTTGGATAGCTTGTACTGGGACTTGCGCAATGAAACTTATACCCCCGGTGAATATCGGATTAAGGTTATATATGAGCCGAAAGAAAGGGTGATTATGATTGCCCCGTTCTTCCCGGACAGGATAGTACACCATTGCATTATCAATGTGTTGGGGCGTTACTGGACTAACTTCTTCATTGCGAATACATACGCTTGTATCAAAGGGCGTGGTATTCATAAATGTATGGAGGATGTGCATACGGCTTTAATCATAGACAGAAAAGGTACAAGGTTCTGTTTGAAGATTGACATCAAGAAGTTCTATGATAACATAGACCACGCAGCATTGAAAAGGATAATCCGCTACACTATAGCGGATGAACAACTGTTAAGGCTGTTGGATAAGATAATAGATAGTAACGGTAAAGACAAGGGGCTGCCAATAGGCAATTTCACAAGTCAATATTTGGCTAATCTCTATTTAGCATATTTCGACCATTGGGTTAAAGAAGAACTGGCTAAGATAGTGATGAAGCGTTTTGGGGTGAAAATCTACTACTATCGCTATATGGATGATATGGTGATACTATGCGCTGACAAAGAGGCACTGCATTTCGTACTCGACATGATGGGGCTTTACTTGGGTGGCGAATTGAAAGTAGAGATTAAAAGCAACTGGCAGATATTCCCGGTTGATGCTCGTAGCATTGATTATGTGGGATTCAAACAAAACCATTACGGCATATTGCTAAGAAGCGGTATTCTGAAAAGGTTTTATAAGAAATTCCACCGCACCATCAATAAATACGAAATCAAAGATGAAACGGATATTAAACACTTCTTCCCATCTGAATATGGCTGGATAATCAGATGCTCGGAGGAACACAGTAAATTCATTTTTAATAATTGTTTGAACGATGGAAGCAAATGTTTTGACTACAGGGCTGCTGGCTAAGACTAAGCCGGAGGTGATAGATTCTCTTAATAACGGGCAGGGAACGTTCCTTTATAACCATAACATCAAAGAGGTTAAGGTTATTGCAGACAAAGAGGGTGGCATTGAGATTACGACTGATGCGGAACGTGCCACAGGCACGATGTTCCAATATGACAGCGTGAGGGTGGAATATCCAAAAACGGCTGATAATATTTTCAGCACGTTGCTTACTGCAAGATACCCGGCTAAGACAGAAAGTAAGCTGGTAAACGAATATCAGTCTGCCATGCTGGGATTGCTTGCCGAAAGTGCGAAATCCCCCTATGAGAACTTTTTGAAAGACCGTTTGGCTATCCGTGAAATGGTGGATGCCGATTGTGAAACCTATAATATACCGATGGACTTATGAACGAGGTAATGGACTTTGAGGAAACCGAATCCTTGAATGAAGATATTTTCGATTGTGAATACACCTCAGTAGATGCCGTGATTAATGAGGTCACGGTGTTTACGGGATGTAAGGAAAGACAGACAGAGAACGGAACGAGAACACTAATCGCCTATGGCGAGGGTATCGGTGCATCCGCTTTCTATACTGATAGTAAGAAGTTGAAAGATGTTGTTTTAGACCCGAAGCGCAAATATCCATTTCGTGCCGTAATCAAAGTGGTACGCTATGGAACGATGTACGGGTTTAAGTTCTTTCCACCGAATACTCCAATCACGCAGGAGGATAGGGATAACTTTGAGTATTACAAGCGAAACAAGTATAAGAAAAACCGATGATGGAAGAAAGTTTGAAAGTAGCACAAGGCATAAGCGATTTTGGCTTTATGGTGATAGTGTGCGCTGTGTTTCTCTGTTTGGCGGCTGCACTTATGGTAGCTTGTTTCAAGTGGTTCAAGTCTATCATTAACGACATGATTAAAAGCAATCAGTCTATGGTAGCCGAACTTCTGACGGAAACCAAAACCCAAAATGATATGCTCACTGACATTGCAGAGGGGTTAAGACCCGAAACGCAGTTGCGGATAAAAAACATATCAAGCATTTACTTTGACCTTGCCGTTGAGAGGGTTTGCCGTATAATAAAGAAAGTGCGTGAAGAAAACCACATCGCAGACCGTGAAGCCACGAAAGCGAAAGTACACACCTTGATTATGAATATGCACGAGGACAGAAACAGCCGATTTGATGCACATTCGTATCGAGGGAAACGATTGTCAAGCTACACTTCGCCCGAATGGATTGAATGGGTAGAGCAATGTGTGTTGTCAGAGGTTTATGCGGAAACGGTGAACAATGGCAGAGCTTATACCAATGTACAAATGGTATATGACAGAATTAAAATAGATTTTTACCATAAATTGAATCAAGAATGAAGATACTTATAGACAATGGGCATGGAGAAAATACACCGGGTAAACGCAGCCCGGATGGAACTTTCAGGGAGTATGCCTATACAAGAGAAATTGCGGATGAAGTCGTGCGTGAACTGGCTAAACGTGGCTATGTAGCGGAACGCATTGTTAAGGAGAACTTGGACGTGCCTTTGGCTGAACGTGCAAGGCGTGTGAACGAGATTTGCGCCCGATATGGAGCTAATAACGTGTTGCTTGTTTCCATCCACTGCAATGCTGCCGGGAATGGCGAATGGATGAATGCCCGTGGATGGTCTGCCTATACCACTAAGGGCAAAACGAAAGCTGACGAATTGGCAAACCGAATGTATGATGCTGCCGCTTGCTTTATTACCGGGCAAAAGATTAGGCGTGACTATTCGGATGGCGACCCGGATTGGGAGGAAAATTTTTACATCCTTTCCAAGACGAAATGCCCGGCTGTATTGACGGAAAATTTCTTCATGGATAACAAGGAAGATATTGCTTACCTTACATCTATGGAGGGGAAACAAAACATTGTGAACACCCACGTAGAGGGTATAATCCAATACATCAAGGAATATGAGAAATAAAGCGTTTTTGATATTAATCGCCCTCTGTGGGCTTTTGATGGCGGCTACCTTTGGGCTATGGGCTTATTGTTCCAAGTTGAAATCAGAAAAGGAAAGATTGGATGGCAACCAAACCGCCTTGTTGGAGAAAATTGAATTTTACCAAACAGAATCCGGAAAATCCGCTGCTTCTGTACAGGCATTGACTTTATCCAAGTCTGAGGTGGAAAAGCATTGTGCCGACTTGACGAATACCGTTAAGGAACTTGACTTGAAAGTAAAGAGGTTACAAGCGGCTTCCACGAATGCAACAAAAACGGAGGTGGAGGTACAAACCATAGTTAAGGATAGCATTATATACCGTGATACATCCTATCTTAAAGTCCAAGCGATACGATGGAAAGACCCGTGGATAAATGTTGATGGCTTAATCATGCCCGATAAGAAACTGGATTTACGCATACAATCTGTAGATACCCTATTTCAAGTAGTGCATAGAGTGCCTAAGCAATGGTTGTTTTTCCGATGGGGAACAAAGGCTATTAGGCAAGAAGTTGTAAGTAGCAATCCCCATACCAAAATAGTGTATTCGGAATATATAGAATTGAAGAAACGGAAAAAGAAATGATTAGGTGTTAGTAATAGAGTAGAACTTTTGTTCTGAGCCGGGTTCGCTGTGAAGTGCGCCCGGTTTTTCTTTGTCCTTTGAAATAAAAGTCATATCTTTGCAGTACCGATTCTGAAAATCGGTGTTGCATTGTACCCCTGTATTCTTCTTTTGGAGAGGCAGGGGTATTCAACAAAAATGCAAAAGTTCTACTATAGTTCTACGAAAAATTGAAATAGTCTCGCAAGTGACTGATACTCAAAGTTAGGTTAGAAGTTTCCTAAACTTTAGATAGGGGTTCGATTCCCCTCCGGGGTACAAAAACAGCGGATAACATGAGCTTTTAAAAACTATGTTATCCGCTGTTTGTTCTATATTCTACGTCAATATTTTTATTTTATAACATTCAGTTCTTTACCGACCTTGATAAATGCCTGGATAGCTTTATCCAAATGTTCACGTTCGTGACCGGCTGAGATTTGTACACGGATACGAGCCTGACCTTTCGGAACTACCGGATAGTAGAAGCCTGTTACGTAAATGCCTTCTTCCTGCATACGGGCAGCAAAGTCTTGTGATAACTTAGCGTCGTACAGCATTACAGCACAGATAGCACTCTGGGTAGGCTTGATATCGAATCCTGCAGCCATCATCTTGTCGCGGAAATAGCTTACGTTATCAACCAACTTATCGTGCAAAGCATTGCTTTCTTTCAGCATACCGAACATTTCCAAGCTGGCACCTACGATAGCAGGAGCCACTGAGTTAGAGAACAGATAAGGACGAGAGCGCTGACGCAACATGTCGATGATTTCTTTACGACCTGTTGTAAATCCGCCCATAGCACCACCAAATGCCTTACCCAATGTTCCGGTGAAGATGTCTACACGACCGTATACGCCAAATTGTTCGGCTACACCGTGACCTGTAGGACCTACTACGCCCGCAGAGTGTGATTCGTCTACCATTACCAATGCATCGTATTTTTCTGCCAATTCACAGATCTTATCCATCGGAGCTACATTTCCGTCCATAGAGAACACACCGTCGGTAGCGATGATGCGGTGACGCTGAGCCTGAGCTTCCTGCAAGCAGCGTTCCAAGTCGGCCATGTCGGCATTAGCATAACGATAACGTTTTGCCTTACATAGACGTACGCCGTCGATGATAGACGCATGATTCAATGCATCAGAGATGATAGCGTCTTCTTCTGTAAACAGAGGTTCGAACAAACCACCGTTAGCGTCGAAGCAAGCAGCATATAAAATAGTATCTTCAGCATGGAAGTAATCAGAGATAGCAGCTTCCAATTGTTTATGCAAGTCTTGAGTTCCGCAGATAAAACGAACCGATGACATACCATATCCGTGAGTATCCATAGCACGTTTGGCAGCTTCAATCAATCGGCTGTTATCCGACAATCCCAAATAGTTGTTAGCACAGAAGTTAAGGACATCACTGCCTGCGCCTACCTTAATGTCGGCGCGCTGAGGTGTAGTGATGATACGTTCGTTTTTATACAAACCGGCAGCAGTAATTCCGGCCAATTCGTTAGATAAGAATTCTTTAAATTTACCGTACATAAAAGAATCGTATTATAGGGTTACTTGTTTTCTTTATTATTATTTGCCGAATTTTACTTTCAACTTCTCAAGCATGTCGCGTGTCATTGCGTCCAAGTCGAACTCGGGTTTCCAATCCCACTCTTCGCGTGCGCAAGTGTCGTCAAGAGAATCGGGCCATGATTCTGCTATACCCTGACGCAAAGCGTCTATCTCATAGTTCATCTTGAATTCGGGCTCGTATTCTTTAATCTTTCGATAGATTGTATCGGGTTCAAAGCTCATGGAAGCGATATTGAACGAATTACGATGTTTCAAGCGAGTCGGATCGGCTTCCATGATTTCAATAGCTGCACGAAGTGCGTCGGGCATATACATCATGTCCATGTAAGTTCCAGCAGCGATAGGGCAAGTAAATGTTTCTCCCTTAGCAGCCGAATAATAGATATCTACTGCATAGTCGGTTGTACCACCGCCCGGAGGGGTTACATACGAAATAAGTCCCGGGAAACGTACGGAGCGTGTATCTACTCCATATTTATTAAAATAATAGTCACTTAATAATTCATCGGCTACTTTGGTAATACCGTACATAGTACGTGGACGCTGCAAAGTGTCTTGCGGAGTATGTGCCTTAGGAGTGTTAGATCCGAAAGAACCAATAGAACTTGGGGTAAACACGGCACATTTTTTCTCGCGTGCCACTTCCAACACGTTAAACAGTCCGTCTACACCGATTTTCCAAGCCAATAAAGGTTTAGCTTCGGCCACAGCCGACAGCAATGCCGCCAGGTTATAGATTGTATCGATTTTGTATTGGTCTACTACTTCGGCTATCTGCTGTGCATTGGTAATATCCACAATAGCCGATGGACCTGATTCCTTTAGTTCTCCTTTTGGTTCAGCACCATTAATGTAACCAGCTACAACTGTTCCCTGTCGTTCTGTACGTAATTTCATTGTCAGTTCTGAACCGATTTGGCCAGTAGAACCGATAATCAGAATGTTTTTCATCTTTTGTTTTGTTTCTTATAGAGTTAGAATATAGTTTACTGCAAAGATAGTAATTTGAGAATGCTCTCAGTGTGAAAAAGTGTTATATATTCATATTCGCAAAACATTTTGACTATACACGATAGGAGTAACAGGTCTTTTACAATAATATGCTATCGTTTTGTTAGTATTTATTCTTTTAAAATGCAAATAAAAAACAGCCCCCGAAAATCATATTTCTACATTTTCGGGGGCTGTTACTAAAAAAGTATCAGATATTATACTTCTGCATTTTCTGCGTCTTTAATTTTCTTACCCATTGTAATGTAAGCAACCGGAGCAGCTACGAACAATGAAGACAATGTACCGATAACAACACCTAAAATCATGGCGAATGCGAAGCTACGAATGCTGTCACCACCCAAGATGAAGATGCTCAACAATACAATCAATGTACTGAGTGATGTATTGATGGTACGTGCCAATGTAGTATTCAATGAGTCATTGAACAAACGTGCATGGTCGCGTTTCGGATACAAGTGGAAGAATTCACGTACACGGTCAAAGATAACCACCTTATCGTTGATAGAGTAACCGATAGCAGTCAAGATTGCACCGATGAATGTCTGGTCAATTTCGAGTGAGAAAGGAGCCCAGCCATAGCACAATGAATAAGCACCGATAATCAAAGTGGTATCGATTACCAACGCTACTGTTGCACCCACACTATATGCGATATTGCGGAAACGCAACAATATATAAAGACCGATAGCGATCAATGCCAGAACAACCGACCAGATAGCAGATGTCTTGATGTCATCGGCGATACTTGGACCTACCTTCTGTGAGCTGATGATAGAACCACCTGTACGGTTATCACGGTCGATAAAGATATCCAGAGTAGTACCCTGACCCAACAAGTTACCTTCTTTCAATGCATTGTAAAGGAATTCTTCAATTTCTGCATCGATAGTAGGAGAATCTTCTTCGATACGGTAGTTGGTAGTTACACGGATAGTTTTACCGTCTGTACCCAAAGCGATAGCTTGTACATTGGCGTCACCAACTTTTTCCTGCAACAAAGCACGTACTGTTTCGGGCTGTACTACTTGTTCAAACTGAACTACGAAGTTACGACCACCAGTAAAGTCGATACTCTGTGCCAAACCTCTAACGAAGAATGAGATGATACAGATTACGATTACAGCTCCCCAAATCATGAACGAACGCTTAGCGTTACCCATGAAGTTGAAGTGTACATTCTGCATCAAGTTCTTAGAGATACCTGTAGTAAATGTCAAGTTCAACCATTTGTCTTTGCTCATGAAGTGTTCGTAAACCAAACGAGTCAAGAATACGGCAGTAAAGAATGAACAGAGGATACCGATAATCAATGTAGTGGCAAAACCACGGATAGGACCAGTACCAAAGTTGAACAAGATAATACCTGTAATGATAGATGTCAAGTTTGAGTCGAAGATAGCAGAGAATGCGTTAGAGTAACCTTCAGACAATGCCTGCTTAGTACCCTTACCCGATTTCAACTCTTCTTTTGTACGTTCATAAATCAACACGTTAGCATCGACAGCCATACCCAATGACAATACCATACCGGCAATACCTGACATGGTAAGAGCTGCCTGGAATGATGACAAGATACCAAGAGTGAAGAAGAAGTTAACAAACAATGCACCGTTGGCAATCATACCCGGGATGAAGCCGTACATTGCGCACATGTAAATCATCAATACAATCAAGGCAACAACGAATGAAACGATACCCTGGTTGATAGATTCCTGACCCAAAGACGGACCTACGATATCTTCCTGTACGATACGTGCAGGAGCCGGCATCTTACCAGACTTCAATACGTTTGCCAAGTCTTTTGTCTGTTCCGGAGTAAAGTTACCAGTGATGCTTGAGTTACCGCCGGTAATTTCATTAATTACGTTAGGAGCACTGTATACATAGTTATCAAGAACAATAGCGATAGCCTTGTTGATGTTCTGCTTAGTAAGCTGAGCCCAACGGCGAGCACCTTCTGTATTCATTGACATGCTTACTGCAGGTCTGTGATATTCATCGTATGTATCGGTAGCGTCTGTTACTACGTCACCTTCAAGCGGAGCGCGTCCGTTGCGTTCTGTAGAACGGATTGCATAAAGTTCGAATACGTGACCAGTCTTGTCGAAATCAGCAGCAGCTACGCCCCACATCAACTTAAGGTCGCGCGGAAGAACAGCTTTTACTTCTTTCATACCCAAGATACGGTTAACATCGGCAGTATCTTTATAATCAGCATAGCCTACGATACATCCTCTACCCGACTGATTAGGCATCAATACAGACAACAAAGGATGTTCTTTCTTTGCTTTTTCAATATTAGCGTCCGATTTAGCGTCTACTGATTCACCTTTCAACTTAGCAGTCAAGCTATCTTTAGCAGAAAGAGCCTTTTCAGCAACAGCTTCAGCAACTTCAGCCTTCACTGTATCTTTTACAGTACCCATAAGAGCTTCGCGTGCGCGGCTGTCGGCAGAAGCCAACAATGGAGTGATTTCTTTAGCGTCGAAAGTTTCCCAGAATTCCAAGTTAGCAGAACCCTGCAACAGTTTTCTTACACGTTCTGGTTCCTTGATACCAGGCAACTCAACCATGATACGTCCCATGCTACCTTCCAAAGTCTGGATGTTAGGCTGAGCCACACCAAAACGGTCGATACGAGTACGCAATACATTATAAGAGTTTTCAACAGCAGCTTTCACTTCAGAGCGCAATACAGCCTCTACTTGTGAATCAGTGCTACGAGTTGTCACTTTATCCTTCAACTGCTGAGTAGCGAACAATTCAGCCAATGTTCCGTTAGGAGCCAACTTCTTGTAGTCACGAACAAACAGTGTGATAAAATCTTCCTGACTTGACAATTGCTCTTTTGCAGCTTGAGCAACGGCTTTGTTGAAAGCCTCGTCTTGTTTGTTGTCGGCCAGAGCCTTAACAACATCGGGAACAGATACCTCCAGAATGACGTTCATACCGCCCTTCAGGTCAAGGCCTAACCCGATTTCCATCTCACGACATTGTTTCAGCGTATAACTGCCCAACCAAACCTTTTCATTCTGTATTGAATCAAGGTAATGTGCTTCACCTTTCGGGTCTTCTGCCGCCTTATTCATGTGATAGCGAGTCACGAAAGAAAACGAAAGATAAAACAAGCATACAAGGGTCAGTAATAACGCAAAAATCTTTACGAATCCTTTGTTTTGCATGTTACTTTTTAATTTATATATTTACTTTTTAATTAATTACGATTATTCAAGGTTGCAAATATAGTTTTTTTTCACTTATAAAACAGAAAGCGTTTTGAATATTTAAAGTTTGGGCTTCATTTTTCTAGCAGACACCATATAGGATAATGGTCTGAGGCCTTTATAGAACGGTCTACTTCACACTTTACTACCCTAAAAGCAGGTGTTGAAAAAATATGGTCAATGCGAAAATAAAAACGGTTCTGATTGTATGAAAATCCGAAACCCGTACCTGCCGCAGAAAAAGCGTCCGTCATGCCACTTCCTATTTTATGATGGGCATAAGAGATAGGAGAATCATTAAAATCACCGCATACCAGCATGTATCGAGAACGGTTTTCTTTTATGGCTTGTGCTACCGAATCAGCTTGGGGTGCCCTAACTACAACAGCTTCCGCCAATTTCTTTAAAAGGTATTTCCCGTCGGTCTTGATTTTCTCTTCGCGTGGAGATTTCAACAAGTCGTTATAAATAATCTTGTCTTTAGTATCTATCTTATTAGATTCCAAATGATTATTTACTACTACGAGTGTATCTTCACCCATTTTCAGTTTATAAAGAATACTGCCGTTAAACTGACTCTTGTACTCTATTTGGGTAGCCGATAGTATAGGAAAACGAGAAAAGCAAGCCAATCGGTCGCCACCTTTAGTCTTGGTTATATTAGAATAAGGGTATTCGCTAAGTGCTTCCTTTATCTTGCGTTGCGACTTTTTTTCTGCGTCAGGAATAAACTCCTGCAGGCAAATAATGTCAGCATTACTAGCACGAAGATAGCTTAAAACTGTATCGGCACCGTTCTCACCGCCAAACTGTAGACCTTCTGTATTATACGAAAGAAATTTGATTGTTTCTTGTCGAGTCGACTTACTGAAATTAAACGGACAATATAACCGCAAACTGCCACATCCTACCAGCAGAATAACAACAGGCAACACAGCAATACGCGGTTTCAGTATTAGCCAAGCTACAATACATAGCACTAAGAGCACTACGAATATAGGAAAGAATAAGCCCGCACAAGCCCAATAAGGATGTGCGACAGGTGATATATAAGGACTGTAGGCGCATATCAGATAACCAATACCTATCAGAAGGGTTACAGCAATCAGCACTAGTACAAAAACGTTTTTTATATATCTCATTGTCAGGACTTCATTTTATTACTTCTTGCTCAAATCGAAGAGCTTTTTTTTCTCGTCGTCGGTCAAGTTATTATAGCCGGATTTTCTCAACTTATCTAAAATGGCATCAATTTCGGCAGTATGCGCATTTTTCTGGGTCTCGTTATTTTCTTTCTTTTTACCTGTTCCGTAGTGGACTTTCATCTTTGGCTTCTTCACCTTTGGCTTTCTACCTACAAAGCGGAAATCGAGCGCAGCATTTATCCATCTGGTCATATCAGTTCCTTTGGCTAACGCAGAAGCAAACAGCCATCCAGCTAAAGCCCCACCTAAATGAGCGATGTGTCCGCCGGCATTATCTGATGTAACGAACAACACATCGAAAACAATCATGAATAACGCTATATACTTCAGCCGTACCCTACCGATAAACATGAAATTTATCGCATAATTAGGCTCGCGGACTGCTACGGCTACAACAATTGCAAGAACAGAAGCCGAAGCCCCCGTTACACAGGCCACATCTACCGAATTAGAAAAATAAGGAAACACATGATAGGCCAGCATATACGCTAAAGCTCCCATCACACCTCCTAATATATATAGTCCGCGCAAATGCTTGGAAGAAAAGAAATCCAAGAACAAACGCCCGAACCAATACAGCCATATCATATTGAAAAGAACATGGAATACATCTACATGAACAAACATATAGCTGAATATACTCCAAGGCTGATATACGAAACGCTCTACAGATGCCGGAAACATCAGATAGCTTACCCATCTTACAGGCAGCAAATTAAATAAGGTGCATATCAACCCACACAGTGAGATTATCAGAAACACACCTATGTTAAGATAGAGCAAACGAATTACGATATCGCCGTACTTAAATTTGCTGTACAGATTCTTAATAATAGAATTGCTGTCTGCCGCCATTCTTCTTTCTCCAATAAATAATCAATATAAAACCTACCAACATTCCGCCTAAGTGAGCGAAATGAGCTACGCCATCGCCTCCGGTTATACCAAGAAGGAGTTCTATTACCGCATATCCTATTACAAAGTATTTTGCCTTGATAGGCATAGGAATGGGGAACACAAACATTTCACTGTTAGGGAAGAGCATACCAAACGCAAGCAATATACCGTATACGGCGCCAGATGCGCCTACCGTATTAAGCTGATTCAAAAAGGCTTCCATCGGAATAATACCTGCCGACGTAGATACTGCAGTGTATTGCGACCACGCAAAGAAGTACTCCATGTACTGCACTAACTCTTGCATCAGTCCGGCACCAATACCACATATCATATAATAGATAAGGAAACGCTTAAGTCCCCATACGGCTTCAAGAGTACGTCCGAACATCCATACGGCGAACATATTGAAAAAAATATGCTCAAAGTTGGCGTGCATGAACATATAAGTTATAAGCTGTATCGGATTAAAATCGGAAGCAAGGAAGAAATGCAATCCAAACATACTTTCCAAATCAATGCCGTATCTTCTGGCTACGATAGTCCCAAAGAAGCACAGAACATTGATTATTAACAAGTTCTTCGTTATTGTAGGAAGTTGGTTCATATATAGTCTATTTTAAAATTTCTGTTATCTGATTATCTTTAACGCTATCGCGCAATACTAGCAAGCTCTCAGGTCCCATATTAAAAAGCAAGTCTATAATACTCAGGTTGGGGGTGAAACCGTTTTTCGCATCAAACACCTGATAATATGGCTTGGGCACAAAAGTAGAATCCACTTCCGCAAAATCCTTTTTCGGATGAATAAGTTCACGGAAATCGCTTATCGATTCTGAAGCCTCCATATATTCTGAAGTAGAAATTACGTTAGGCACCAAATCTATCTGACTGCACACCCACTGCCGAAGTTCTTCGTTGAAATCGTATAAAAACGTATACTTACGCTCGAAGAACGCATGAAACTCGTCGGCGTAATAATCAAAGAAAGGACTTTGTTTATATCCCGCCACAAAAGCGTTCCAGTGCACATGCCGCCAGTTTCCATGCTCGGAAACGCGAATATCCTTCATCAAACATTTAGCCTCATCTGTTTTTTCGGTTGGCACGGTCAGCGCCAAAGTTCCGTTAGCTGAAGCTATTACGCAACGGTTGCGGTAGGTCTGTTTCATATAATTATCGAAGCGTTCTACATACACCGTGTCATAACTGTATAGTTTGGCGTAATATTCTACCGGCGCCAGATAAGCCGAACTTAGTATTATTTCTTTTTTCACCATTTTATTTCCTAATCAAAATGCTTTATTGAACGCATTGTCCTAAGCGTCCTTTACGCGTTGTGAACCACACTCTCCAGGCTTTTCCGATTATGCAGTCTTCGGGCACGAAGCCAAACAATCTGGAATCCACAAGATTAACCGGATTGTTAGATGATACCCAATAATAGTCTTTTGAGAAAGTGTACGCATCAGTGCGTTTCCCGTCTACCCACAGAGTATCGTTTTTCACGGCTGTGCTATGTCCTTCATGACAAAATATAGTATTCGCCATAAGAACTACATTCCATGGATATATTTTCACCGACTTTCCTTTTGCTGGAACGATGAAAGGATGCACATCTTGAGAATCATCGTCATTCAACGGCCTCAACAAGATATTTCCTGTCTTCTGCGATATCAGATAATACTCATAATGACTAAAGCTACGGATATAATCGCCCTCGTTGGTATAACTGATTAATCGGTTATTCGTAATCCCCAATGCCTCAAGCACCGCAAACAGCGAGTCTTCTTTCGATGCCGGATATGCATATAGCGACTTGCTGTCGGGACTGAACACCCCGCATCCCGTATTAATCAGTTCATTATTCAGCATCATAGTATCTCCCGGAGCACCTACACACCTGCCGATAAATACGTTGCGACGCTCTACCGCAGTATTAACAGCCGAAGGCGATGGATTGTTGAAAAGCATAATATCACCTTTCTTTGCCTGTAAAGGCGCTATACGGTGATACCCGAAAACAGAAGGGAAGGGCACACGAGGCCCGTAGCTCCATTTTTCCACCAATACGCCTTCTCCTTGATAGAGTGAATTCTCCATTCCGGACGATGGGATAAAGCAGGAGGTAACCAAAAAGGTCTTCAAGGTCATGGCTGCAACGGCTGCAGCCACAACTATTTTAAGTCCTGTTTTCCAATCGGCTTTCAACATCGTATCTTACATACCGCATCAAGATGCGGCTTAAACTTTATTTAATTGAATCTACAAACTTGAACAGACGGTTCCAGCGAATCTTACCGTCGAACCATCCGCGGTCTTGGTCTAAAGACAACCAGATAAAGATAGGCTTACCTACGATATGGTTTTCTGGAACAAATCCCCAAAAGCGAGAGTCGGCTGAGTTATGACGGTTGTCGCCCATCATCCAATAATAGTCCATCTTGAATGTATAATGGGTTGTCTCCTCTCCGTTGATGAATATCTTTCCGTCTTTTACCTCTAAAGCGTTTCCTTCGTATGCGTGGATAGGACGCTCGTACAGCGGCAGGTTATCGAGAGAAAGTTCTATCGTTTCTCCTTTCTTCGGAATCCATATCGGCCCGTAGTTATCTACCGTCCATCCGGTCAACTTATTAAGAGGATACAAGCCGCCCGCATCATCATCGGGGGTATTTTCTATGGCTGTTACAATATCTTTACGTGCCAGCAACGCATCTTTAGCTTTGGCAGTAAGCGGCATATTGTATACAGATTCGTCGGTGTAATATCCCGCCAAGTCTTCTTTGCTTATTCCAAGTTCATGGCACAAATCGTCGGGCAACATGCCTTTAGTATGCACAAAATAACGATACTGAACATTGTCGGGCTCTTTATTAGCCTTACCATCCAGATAAATAACTCTATTCTCAATCTGAAGAATCTGTCCCGGCAAACCTACACAACGCTTAACGTAGTTTTCGCGTCTGTCTACAGGGCGTACCACTATCTCGCCAAACGACTGAGGATTGTCATTAATGTACTTACGTCCTACCTGATAGTAATAATCGAACACAAGGCGCTGATCTTCCAGCGACAAGCCCGACATATCGATAGGCTTTGACAATTCTTTTCCAGCCTGATAGCTCAATCGATAAATATCTTCGGCCTGCAAAGCAGTAGCTACGCTATCGCCTGCTGGGAAGTTAAATACCACGATATCGTTCAACTGAACCTTTCCCAGTCCGTCTACACGCTTATAGTCCCACTTTACCCATTCCAAATACGATTTGCAATTGAATATAGGCATAGTATGCTGTGTAAGCGGCATGTGAAGCGGAGTCTGCGGAACACGAGCTCCGTAGCTCATCTTGCTTACAAACAGATAATCGCCTACGAGCAACGACTTTTCGAGCGAAGACGATGGTATCACATAATTCTGAAAGAAATACAGATTAACGAAATACACGGCCACCAAGGCGAAGACGATAGCGTCTACCCACCCCATTACGGTAAGAACCGTTTTATTCTTCGATTTCTTCCACCAAGTCCATGGAATTTTTTTCGTTATATACGCATCGAAAATAAACGGAACGACAACAATGCCAAGCCAACTTCTCAGCCATATAATAAAGAGTAAGTATAAAGTTAATGCTACTCCAAACTTAATCCACTGCTTGCGAGATGCTTCTATCATAAATTAAAACTGAAATAAATCGTTCATACCCAAGAAACCTTCGTGTTGAGCTGTATATTCGGCAGCCAACACTGCACCCAGTGCAAATCCTTTACGGTTTTTCGCATCGTGAGTGATGGTAATAGAATCGGCTTCAGAATCATAGCGAATAGTATGTATTCCCGGAACTTCACCTTCGCGAATTGCGCTTATAGGAAGTTCGTTAGGAGCACATTCTGTAGTACCTGTCACTGTTCCGTCGGGAGCGGTAAGCGTACCCATCACCCACTTGTCTTTACGGTCAAGGTTCTCTAAAATACCTTCTGCCAATGTGATAGCGGTTCCGCTTGGAGCATCCAACTTATGCACATGGTGGGTTTCTACCATCGACACGTCATAATTTGGGAAATTATTCATAATCTTAGCAAGATACTTATTTACAGCCGAGAAGATAGCTACACCAAGGCTGAAGTTAGAAGACCAGAATAAAGTTTTTCCGTCTTCGGCACACAGACGGCGCATTTCTTCGCCATGTTCGTTCATCCATCCGGTACTTCCTGACACTACCTTTACGCCATTACGGAATGCCTCCAAGCAGTTTCCGTATGCTACTGTAGGGGCTGTAAACTCAATAGCGACGTCTGCCGAGCGGAAAGCTTCGGACGAAAAATCTTCGCGATTGTTTACATCGATAATACTTACTATTTCATGACCACGGGCTTTGGCTATTTTCTCTATCTCCTTGCCCATCTTTCCGTATCCTATTAATGCTATTTTCATATAAAATCAACTATTTTAGTCACAAAGATAGCGTTTTTCGTTCTAAATCATTATATTTATCGAACATTTACACCTCGTTAACATGGAACAACTATTACACTATACATGGAAACACAAGCTCTATGGCTTACACGCTTTAAAAACTACGGAAGGAAAAACGGTAGAAATTATTGATCCAGGCTTGGCAAACATGCATGCCGGTCCCGACTTTTTCAACGCCAAGATTAAAATAGACGATGTTTTATGGGTAGGTAATGTAGAAATCCATGAACATTCGTCCGATTGGTTTCGACACGGGCATCACACCGACAGCGATTACGATTCCGTCATATTGCACGTAGCATCCGATATAGACGCTACCGTACAAAGAAGCAATGGAGAAGTCATTCCACAGATGGAACTTCATTATCCTGAACAACTATTGAAAAACTACGAAGAGTTACTTCACGAAGACCGATATCCGGCGTGCTTCCGCATTATTCCTCAGCTATCTAAATTCACCGTACACAGTTGGATGACGGCTCTTCAGATAGAGCGATTCGAGAATAAAGCCAAATCGATAGAGAAGCGACTGGCGGATAGCAACCAAGATTGGGAACAGGCGTTTTTCATTACGTTGGCACGCAATTTCGGCTTTGGAGTGAATAGTGACGCCTTCGAATTATGGGCAAAGAATGTTCCTCTCTCGGCAGTCAACAAACATCGTGACGACCTGTTTCAAATAGAAGCTTTCTTTTTCGGACAGGCAGGGCTGCTAAACGAGCTCCCCAACGATGAGTACACCGAGCGTATGATAAAAGAATACGAGTACATGAAACATAAGTTCGAGTTAAAACCTTCAGAAGATTTCAAATGGAAATTCTTGCGACTACGCCCGGGCAACTTTCCGCATGTCCGCATAGCACAGTTGGCCAACTTATACCATCGTTCGCAGGGTATGCTGTCTAAACTTATGGAAACAAAGACGTTGAAAGAATTAAGAAACCTACTGCGTGGAGGCACTTCTGAATATTGGCTCACACATTATGTATTCGGAGAACCGTCTACATCGCTTCCAAAGACATTAAGCAATAGCTCTATAGACTTAATTATCATAAACACCGTAGTGCCGTTTCTGTATACATACGGAAAACATCGCACCAACGAGTCGCTTTGTTTAAGGGCCGAGAGCCTATTAGAAGAGTTGAAGCCCGAAAACAACCATATAATACGCTTATGGAAGGAATGCGGACTGGAAGCCGCACACGCAGCCGACAGTCAGGCACTTATACAATTGAAAAAAGAATATTGCGACCTAAAGAAATGCCTCTTCTGCAGAATTGGATATGAATACTTGAAATGTAAACCGCAACAGTGATTAAACCTTTAGCGGTATCAACCCATATTACAATTAATATAATCCAAATTTCTTTTGCGAAAGGAAAGAGTTCCTTTCGAAGAAGGAATCAATTCCTTTCGCAAAAGGAATTTAATTCATTGCGAGAGCTTCGTCTACCGCCCGCAAATAAGAGTCTAACTTATTGCTTTTCTGTATCGCCTTTCTACGTTTCTTATCCATGTCGGGCAAAAGATATTCCCACATCGTCTTTAGCTTGGCAACCAACTGAGCCTCGCCTCCTTCTATGATACGTGCATACTGCAAATAAATAGAGCGATGCATTTCTGCAACCTTTGCATAAAGTTCGCTTTGAGTCAAGCACTTGCCTTCACGAATTTCTGCCGCCAACGCAGGGTTCGCCAATAAGCCTCGCCCTATCATTACCCCACGCAAATTAGGCCATGCGTTCATAACCTCATCTACATCGTTCAGTGTGCATAAATCGCCGTTATAGACAAGCGGCTTTTCACATTCGGCATAGAAATCGGCAAAACCTTTTTTATCCACTTCACCCTTATACTGCTGCTTGCCTATACGAGGATGCAACACGATTTGCGACACGCGCGACTCATTAAGAAGCGGTAATACAGATTTCCACTCATTAGCGTTTTGCAATCCCAATCTCATCTTGACAGAAAAACAGATGTCGGGCATTTCTTGCATAACAGCCAATACCTCTTTTACTTTATCTGGACTGACAAGCATCCCCGAGCCCTTTCCGTGATTTGCCATCATAGGGAAAGGACATCCCATATTTAAATCAACTTCGTTATAGCCCATAGCGTGCACGTGGTCTACAAGCATACGAAACTCTTCCGCTCCTGAAGCTATTACCTGCGGAACAAGATGCCCTACCTTGTTAGTATGAATATTTATTTCACGATTGTCTTTATTGCGAACGCCGCCTTTCTCCATTCGCACAAACGGAGTATAATACGCATCTATTCCGCCAAATACTTCATCATGCGCATTGCGCCAAGCCATTTCTGTATACCCCTGCAGAGGTGCCGCATATATTTTCATTTCATTCATTATAGCTATAAATAGGGAGCAAATTTACATAAAAAAACTTCATCAAAGCCATCTTGCATCTACCGATGCAAAACGACTTTAATGAAGTTCACCACCTAATATATCAATTTAAACACCTTTACTTAAATGCAGGATAACCTGGATTCTGCGTATATTTTCCAAGAGAGAAATTATACTGTGTCACAGGAATAGGGAAATACTCTTCACCATCCTTAAAAGTGGCAGTCTTATAATAAATGCGGTTATCTTTTTCGGCTTTAAAATAATTATTCATCACATTTTTAGCAATACCCCAACGTACCAAGTCAAAATAACGTTCTCCTTCGAGGGCTTTTTCAAGACGCATCTCTGTGCGTAGGGCTTGGCGAGCATAACTCTGTGTCCATCCTACCGATGGATAGAGACCAATCTTATAATTGGCAGCATCTTTAGATGGATCATTGAAGTCTTTTACATAAGCACTATTCATGGCACGCTGGCGAACACGGTTTATAAGTTCGCGTGCTTCGTCTAAGTTTTCACCTATTTCAATCAGCGCCTCAGCCTTGTAAAGCAATAAATCGGCATAGCGAATGATTTTCCAGTTAAGGCCCGATGCTCCCCAAGGCCATCCTTGGAACATGTCAGATGATTCTGGAGATACCCAGAAGCGTTTAGCGCAGTTATGACCATATACGCCACGGTCGCGAACCCAAGACTGACAAGGAGTTTCAGTGTAAGTCTTATAAGTAATAGTAGGACGACCTACTACAAAGTCGAGGCGCGGGTCTACATTAGGTTCTGTATTGCTCAATGTCTGAGTATCATCATCAACGAATGTTACCTTAGCATAATCGGGGCGAGACTGATAATCGAATACCGGCAAGCCGTTTTCGTCTGTCTGATATGCATTTATAAGGTCTTGCGAAGGAAGGAAGAATCCATCGCCGTGATAAGGGCTGTTACCTCCAGGAGAATTCAAAAGGTTGCTCCAATTGATACGTCCGGCATCAGAAGAACCATCGTTCATAGAATATTGTACTTCGAATACAGATTCCTTTCCATTCTCATTGGCTATCAAGTCAAGTCCCTGAAAATCGGGCAAAAGATCGTAACCTTGTACTTGGTCTATAAGACTTACCACTTCACGCAACAAGTCTTTGTTGATATTGACTACAGCGTGAGTATTCTCGTCTTGCTCATAAGCCTGATATAATTTCACTTTTGCCGCATAGGCAAGGGCGATATTACGATTGATACGTCCTGGTTCCGACTGACTGTCAGGCAAATTCTCGGCTGCATCCATCAGGTCGGATGCTATACGAGACAAGTGCTGATCGCGAGTAAACTCATCGTTTGGCACATTAACGTATTCGGCATTAGGCAGATTCTCGTCCATATACGGAATCTTATTGAAAAGACGTACTAACTCAAAGTAGAAGTGAGCGCGAAGCACCTTCACCTCGGCTATACGCGAAGCACGTTCTTTCACTTCACTGTCGGTGGCATTATTCAAAGCACAAAGAGCTGACTGACAACGAGATATGAGGCTGTAAAGGTTAAACCACTTACTATCTAGATTACCGTTGTTAGCTTGCACTTGGAAAGTTTCCATGGCATGAACATCCCATAAGTCGCTTTCACCGCCACCTCCTTTATATGCATTGTCTGAACGAACCTCACCAAAGCTCCAGTTTGTCATAGGACGTACCCATGGGTCGCTTTGTTCGTTAGTAAATCCATAAAGACCTGCGTATGCAGCATTAACCAGCAAATCAATAGACTGAGTAGAGTTCATTACACCGTCGGTAAGACTGCCTTGCGGTTTGTTCACCAAGAAATCGTCACTACAACCAGTAGACAACATGGCACATGACAGTACGAAAAATATATTTCTGAGTTTCATAATAGTTCTAGTTTTTAATATTAAAATCGTTATGTCTAAAAGAATCAGAATCCAAACTGAATACCTACAGTAAACTGCTTAGGCAATGCGTAAGGATATCCCAATCCTTCTGGATCTGCCCCTTTATAACCAGTGACAGTAAATAAATTCTGTCCCTGCAAATAGATACGGGCATTTTGCAACTTCAGCTTATTACGCAGCGTTTGAGGCAAAGTATAGCCCAGCGTGAGGGTCTTGAGTCGAAGGAACGACCCGTTTTCTATATGGAACTCAGATACTTCGTTCTCGTTGTTTGAGTTATCGGTAGTAGGAGCTGGCGTATCGCAGTCGTAATAACCGGTTTCAAGGAATTTATCGTAAGCGGCAGCTGCATTAAGAAGACGTGTGCCGTGGTTTCCGTTCCAACATTGGAATAAGTCTGTATAGTACTTAGAGTTATTGAAAGCATCGCGGATAATAGAAGAGAAAAACATATTCAAGTCAAATCCTTTCCATTGCGCTCCGAGTGTCAAACCGAACTGAGCTTTAGGCAAGTCGCATCCTAACCATGTACGATCGTTATAGTTGATAACTCCATTACCGTCTGTATCTACGTATTTAACACGTCCTACTCCTGGTTTTCCGAACTCTACTTTATATTTTTCGCAATATTCGTCTACTTCTGCCTGAGAATGGAATACACCGTCTGTCTTGAATCCCATCCATGAGCCTAATGACTGTCCTACAAGAGAATGTCCTGAATAACCTCCACCGTAAGAATAATAGATATCATCGAGTAACTCTGTTACTTTATTTTTTGATACGGTAACGTTAAAGCCTATTTCATAATTAAATTCTTTACCAATACGGTCGCGCCAGTTAATCTGTCCTTCAAAACCCTTATTGGTCATTTCTCCACCGTTATACCAGCAATATCCACCTTCTCCGATGGTAGCGATATAAGGCTTCTCTACCAACATATCTTTAGTGTTCTTGTAGAAATAGTCGAATGAAACTCCCAAACGGTTGTTAAGGAACGCTGCATCGATACCAACATTGGTCTGATATGTCTTTTCCCATCTCAAGTCAGGATTGGTATTACGGATACGATAAGCACCCGGAGCAAGTTTTTTACCATCACCGCTCATGTTGTAACTACCACGGTCAAGGCTCATCAAATACTTAGAATAAAAGGCTTCATTGTCAATAAGGTCATTACCATTGATACCCCAAGAAGCACGGAGTTTCAAATCAGAAAGCCAACCGCTTGTTCCTGCCATAAACTTCTCGCGTGAGATACGCCAACCGGCAGATACAGACGGGAACCAATCGTAATTGTTATCGCTAGACAAACGTGAAGAAGCATCACGACGAATAGTAAACGACAGAAGGTATTTCTCATCATAAGTATAGTTCAACTTACCAAAAATAGAAGTCATAGAGTAGTTAGACGCTCCAGCTCCAACATTCTTATTGGCGGTAACGTTGCCAAGGTATATATAATCTTTGTCCTCAAGCTGCAAGCCTGTACCGTATCCAAAGAAGCTTTCGTTATGATATCTTTTGCTTTCGAAACCAGCCAAAGCCATAAAAGAGTGCTTGTCTAAAAAGTCTATGTTGTATTGTGCAGTGTTTGTCCACACCCAGTCTACGTTCTTTCCTGTAGATTGTGTAAGCTTGTTAACTGGGTCGCGCAGCCAAGCCGGTTCAAAAGTCTTTATTGTTTGATTATAGTAGTTTACACCAAAGTTAGTCTTCAGTATCAAGTTCTTTACAGGCTCTATCTGCAAATAAGCATTACCAAATACACGCCAATACTCATTCTTGTTATTTTTGCTGTTTTCTATTACTCGCATCATATTTGGAGCATCGCCCAGTACATCGTTTATTTGATCTACAAATACACCTTCTGAGTCGTACACAGCCTTGGCAGGATGTTGCTTCACAACATTTTCTTCAGCGCCATCAGGCATATAGTGGGCTTTCCACCAGTTTACCGCTACATTACCGCCCGCTTTAAGACGATTGTTAAGGAAACCGTAGTCGCTACCAAAGCGAGTATTTACACGTTGAAAGTCGGTACCTTTAACAACACCGTCATGATCGAGGAAGCTCAACGATAAAGAAGAAGAGCCGTTTTCAGTTCCTTTTTGCAATCCTACGCTGTAAGTCTGCATCAATGCTGTACGGTGAATAACATCTTCCCAATCAGTAGTCTGAGGAGTGACATCAGCACCATTCAAGTTTTTATAGGTTTGGAGTTGTGCTTTAGCGCCACTACCGTATACAGAAGACGAAGGAGTAGCCCCAGCGTGCGCATATTTATATGCCGACCAATAAACATCGCCCCACTGATAAGCATCGAGCAAATCAAGTCCGCTCTGATAAGTCTGTAGAGTATATGTTGCATCGAAAGTTACATGAGCTTCGCCTTTCTTAGCTCTCTTAGTAGTGATAATGATAACACCGTTGGCAGCCTGTGCTCCGTAGATAGAAGCCGAAGCCGCATCTTTCAATACTTGGATAGATTCTACATCGTTGCTATTAATAATGGTACCCGGATTTTCACGAGTCATCACACCGTCAATAACATAAAGCGGACCGTTGGCATCGCTACGGAAAGAAGATGCGCCACGAATAGAAGTGCTTGTGCTAAGACCACCGGGGGTTCCGTCGGTAGTAACGTTCATACCAGCTACACGTCCTTGCAACGACTGAATGACGTTACCTGTAGGGGTGTCTGCCACATCTTTCATCTTTACTACAGAAACTGAACCGGTAAGGTCGGACTTCTTTTCTGTAGAATATCCCACTACTACCACTTCGTCTATCATTTCAGTATCTTCTTTCATAGATACCTTCATTTGCGGAGCTGCTTTTAATGTTGTTGTAGCAAAACCGATATAAGAGAATACCAAACTACTGCCTGTAGGAACACTGATAGTAAAATTACCATCAAGATCAGTAGTTGCTCCTAATGAGCTGTTAGTACTTGAAACTACACTTACGCCAATCAGCGGTTCTGAATCGGTAGCAGATACTACCGTACCTTTCACTGTTAACGTCTGAGCTTTTAATGCAATTGCCATGATACATAGCAGAAGCGTGCTTAGAATGTTTTTCTTCATATTACAATTTTTTGAGATGTTTTTCTGCTGCAAATATGAAATGAAATACACAAGCTATCTATCACTTATGTTGCATAGCCTATTAAAACTCGGGCAAAGCACAATTCTTAATAGGTTATGCACAGTTTTTACTAATCATCTTACGTCAAAGCGTTCCGTTACTCGTTTTTTGATTCATCATATCTTACTTCTTCTGTCAGTAGGTGTTTCGCCAAAGGCTTCACGATAACAACGGGTGAAGTAAGCAGGAGCCGAGAAGCCTACCTCGTAAGCTATCTCGCTGATAGATTTATCGGTGGTAAGCAGCAACTCGCGCGATTTTTTCAAACGCAGGTTGCGGAGCAATTCTACTGGCGAATAATTAGTAAGAGCCTTTATCTTGCGATAGAATTGCGAACGTCCTAATCCCATCTTGGCTGCCAATTGGTCTACATTTAACTCTGGATTGCCCATCTCGGCATTGACAATCTCCAAGAAGCGTGCGTAAAACTTGTTTTCCATGTCGAGCACTGACGAGTTTGTTTCGGCTTGCGTTATTGTGGGCTTGTCAATCTCCGCATTGCGGATACGTTTACGGTTTTCAATAAGATTACGACAGCGAGATTTCAGCACCGCACTGCTGAAAGGCTTCGACAAATAGCCGTCGGCTCCGCTGTCGTAGCCTTGCGCACGTTGTTCGTCGAGCGAGCAAGCGGTCAACATCAACACCGGGATGTGCGAAGTAGAAACTTCTTCCTTGAGGTGGCGACAACATTCCAATCCGTCCATCACAGGCATCATCACATCGCAGATAATGATATCGGGCACATGCTTGGCGGCCAAAGACAGCCCTTCTTTTCCGTTAGAGGCAGATATCACGTTGTAATCCTTGCCCATAAGTACGGTAATCATGCGGCGTATATCTTCATTGTCGTCAATAACCAACAGCAACGGAGCGTCAGGACGAATGGCGGCATTTTCTTGTTCTATAGTGTCGAGTTCAGCATCTACATCCGATTCTGTAATCAGCGGAGTTTCAATCTTTTCGGTATCTGCTGTTTTTATGTTATCACTATTTTCTACATGGTGTATAGGTAATGTAACGGTAAATGTAGAGCCTTTACCTAACTCGCTCTCTGCCGTAATGATACCTCCATGAAGTTCTACAAATGCCTTAACCAACGCCAATCCTATGCCAGAACCTTGCGGATTAACTTTATCAACTTGATAAAAGCGCGTGAAGATGTTTTTTATATCCTCACTGCTAATGCCCTTTCCCGTATCTTTCACAGAGAACACCAAATCTGTATCTGTAGCAGCACAGGCGAAAGTTATCTTTCCGTTCTGCGGTGTATATTTAAAGGCGTTAGACAGCAGATTGAAGAAAATGCGCTCCATCTTCTCTATGTCGATGGCGAGAGAGAAGTCATCGGCTATATCAAAATTAATGGCAAGGGTAATATCATGTTTACGTGCACTGACGTTAAACGCCTCAGCCCATTCGCGAACCAACGGAGCAAAAGCGGCTTCCTGCAAATGAAGGTCGAGCTTTCCGTTCTCGTATTTACGGAAGTCGAGTATCTGATTAATAAGGCGCTTCAATATCAGAACGTTTTTATTGGCAATGCGCACAAGAATATTCTGCTGTGAAGTAAGATTAGTAGATGCAGCCAACTGTTCAAGAGGATCGGCTATCAACGTAAGCGGTGTACGCAAGTCGTGCGAAACGTTAGTAAAGAACATCAGCTTAGACTGCGTGGCAATAAGCAGCTGTTCGTTCAACGCTTTTTCAGTATCTCGCTGCGCTTCAAGCTGACGATTCTGTTGCTGAAGCTCGGTTTGGTATTCCTTTCTCTGCCAAAAAGCGTGAAGCAAGAGAAATAGTACAACAAACAACAGGCACAGAAAAGCTATAGTGAAATAAAACAGCGTGGTCTGCGCCGAATGCTGACTCCAGTATTCATCTACCTGATGCTTCAGCATCTTTATCTTATTGGTTTCTTCTTTTAATGTCTCATTCTGGAGCAACAAGATATTGGCGTTAGAACTATCTACCACCGATGACCGAGGTAAAACCGACCGACGTTCGTATGGCTGGCCTTTTAATATAGCAAGAGCTGTACGCACAAGTCTATAACCCTCTGTGGGGTAAAGGAATGTAGCGTCAATTACACCATCGGCTACAGCACGTTGTCCTATTTCGGGCGCAGCGTCAATACCGATTACTTTCACTTTCAATCCATGACGGCGAGCAGCATCGCTGGCGGCTATTGCCATTCGGTCGTTATGTGCATAAACCAAATCGGCATCCTTATATATAAGGTATAGAGAATCGCATACTGCGGACGCATCGTCATAATCCCAATTGCCATATCCCGAAGCAAGCAATCGTAATCCGCTACGTTCAGCCTCTTTCATGAAACCATTATGACGCTCAATGGCAGGCGTAGAGCCTG
>ENA-OPMN01000021-OPMN01000021.1-human-gut-metagenome-genome-assembly--contig:-NODE-21-length-101594-cov-9.721437_pt1 | contig 101594 bp, 92 predicted proteins | sample MGYA00241524_ERZ501745 | MGnify/ENA primary metagenome ERZ501745 (study PRJEB25962, sample SAMEA2042567) | human gut metagenome | biome: human gut; feature: human-associated habitat; material: faeces...
TGTTGTCGATATTAACGTTGTTTTTCGCATCAATTAAACCTTTAACGTTAACACCACCATTACCAGAGTTAGTAACATTTATATCTTTAGTAGCATTAACTCTACCGGTAGAATTCAAGTTAATAGCACCATTTGTGTTGTTGATATTAACAGAACTACCATTGCTTGCAGTTTTATTTGCATTAATATTACCGTTGATTTCAATACCGGAACCAGAATTATCTAAATAGATATCTGAATTGTTGATACCTTGAACATTCCCATTGACAGTTAAAAAACCTGCAGTGTTAGTTAAAGTAGTGTCTCCATTAACGTTAGAAATGTTCCCGTCAACAGTGAAACCACCTTCGCCATTGTTAGTCATAGCAAGTTTGCCGTTAGAGTTTTCAACAATTCCGGTTTCTGTTACGTTCAAGCCGCCTTTACCATAGTTTGTAATATCTGCTGTTCCATTATTGTTAACGGTACCTGAAATTTTTAAAGCCTCTGTTCTTTCATTTCTTGTTTTAGCTGATTGGCTGTCACCTGCAATTCCGTTTTGTATGCTCAAAGTACCGTCATTATTGACTGTACCAGAGATATTAATTCCTTTATCACCGGTATTATTAATTGTTAATTTACCTTTGGTGTCAATATTTCCTGAAATATCAATGCTGTTATTTGTATCAAGTTGATAAGAGTATTCTTGACCATTTACGGTAAATGTTACTTTGCCTTCGCCCGGGGAATTGAAAATTTGAGTTTCGCCATTGTTTTTAACTGTTCCTGAGATGTTAACATCACCCCAGTTGTTGTTAACTTTTAATAGTCCGTCTGCGTTGGCAACTGTACCTGAAATTTTAATACCGTCAACACCTGTGCTTCTGATTTCGGTATTGCCTTTACCAAAGTTTTTAACTGTTCCTGCAATGTCAACACCTGCATCTTCTGTTCTTTGATTAGATTTGATGTAAATATTCCCGTTGTTACTAGAAAAAGCATTTCCAGTGTTTAAATTATCAGTATTTACCAATTGGTTAAATAAATTTTCTGCTTGTTGGTTTGTATTCATCATAGCCATTTTGTTTTCGTTAATACCGGCTATAACTCCACCAGTTTTACCAACTGAAACTTTTCCGCCATTTAGTTCAACATCATTTGCGGCGAATACTTTACCGTTAATTGTTACAGGTTTTCCGCCATAAGAATTTTGTAAAGATGTTAAATCAGCTTGTGGATTTTCTTTATATCTTGTGTAAACAACATCATTCGGAGTATAAACACCTAAAGAGCCAACATTAAGAACACCTGAAGCTCCTACAACCATTCCGTTTGGAGAAACAAAGATTGCTTTCCCGTTGTAGAAATTTCCATCTCTCATTGTGTTTACGATACCATTGATGTTAATTTTGTTATCAACTAAGTTAATAAATGTAGAAACATCTGTGTTTCCGTATTTGTAAATCAAGTTAGCGATATCACCTTTATCAAGTGTGAAATCCTTATACTTTCTGTAACCCATATCAGTACCGTTAATTAACGCACTCGGGTTAATATTATAGATGCCGTTGTTTCCGTTCACTCCAGAAATTTCGCTGGCTACAACGGATAATAACATTGATTGCTGAGCAACAAACAATGTTGTTAACATTGATGCGATAATACGCTTTTGTCTTTTTCGGCTTTTCATCTGGTAAAATCCTTTCATAACGTTATAAATTTTAATATTATCGATAAGTAAATGTAATAGAATGAATCCTTTATTTCTCTATTGTAACAAGAGCATAATAAAAAGGTCGTAATTATTACTTTTTTTTAAGCCATGCTTCACCCATGCTATGCTTTACAGTATTAATAACGACCATGAATATATAAAATTGCTATCTATTTAGTATATATTAAGTTTTGTTAATCAGATTCTTTAAGTACTTTCAATTTAGTTACAACGTACAATGCATAGAAAAATACAAGAGAAACGATCATTTGTATTGAGGCTGGAATTACTCCAAAATTTTTCATTGCATAAATTACAAGTCCTGTAGGAATTCCACAGATTAAAATCCTAAGCACTGTATTTTTAGGGAATCTTAAATTTAATTGAGGAAGTACAATGACAACACTTAACAAGAAATATATGAAATTGGCTGCAAGTGTTGCAATTCCAACTCCTATTAATCCCATTTTAGGAATTAAGACTACATTTAGAATAATACCTATTATCCCAGATATCAATTTGATAATGAATTCAATGTGAGTTTTGTTGGCCAAATGGTATTGAAGTGTAGTATAGTCTGTCATAGCAAGGAAAAATACACCAAATGCAAAAAACGGAACAAGTGTACAAGCTTCTGCAAATTTTGCATTTGCAAATATTTGAGTATATTCAACACTATATAGCGCCATTACTGTAATAACAGGTAACGCAACCAATACGTAGTAGCCTAAAAATTTTGAAATTACAGGTCTAACATCAATTTTTGCTTCATATAAGTTAATAATTCTTGGGATTGCAGCGACTGTAATCATTGCAAATAGAGTCATTAAGATTGGTAATGTTAATCCATAACCAACTCCAACAAGAGCTGCTTTTGAAAAACCACTGATACTGTTCATAATGAACTTATTACTTTGGGTTATAAGCCACGCGCTGAGTGAAGTTGCTGCAATTGGAATTCCGTACTTAATAATCGGAACAATGAATTTCCATTCGATTTTTTGAAATTTGAAAACCTTTAAAATTTCACTTTGATAGAGTAATAATATATCGATTAGAGATATTGATACCCCCATACCTAACAAAATTGATGCTGCTCCTAGGTTGAAAAATTTTGCAAAGAAGACTGCAAGAAATATCGTTGCAAATTGGTTTAATATTGTTGCAAGAGTATATGAAACAGATTTAAGTTGTGCTCTCAAAAGCTGAGATAACAATGCTCTTATGGCAACCGGTATAATTAGAACTAAAACTGCCATAAAATATTTAAATGGAACATGAAAGAAACTGTATAAACTGTTTTTGAAAATAATAGATATACCAAACATTAAAACCATGTTGATAGTTAATAGTGTAACTAATGTAGTTAAATATTTAGGTAAATCTTTTTCTAATTGGTGGTGTCTGAAAAATCTTAGACCAGACAATCCAACCCAGTCTGAAAATATAATGCACAAGAACGATAGCATTGCTATTGATATGGTATAAAGTCCGTATTGTTCTGTAGAAAATAAGCTTGTGTATATTGGAACGGTGATTACATTCCCAAGCATTCCGCACAATTTTGATGGTGCATACTTTAGCATATCTGTGAATATGCCTTTGATTTCCTTTTCTTCTAATTCTTTATTTTCAATATATTCCATAATTCCTCTTCTTAGTCTTCTACTTCTCCGAATAAATCATATTCATCTACTTTTGTAATTCTTACATATTCTAAATCCCCTGGGATAATTTCTCTGTCTGACGCTGCGTAAACGACTCCATCAATTTCCGGTGCATCATGCTCTGAACGCAATATGATAACTCCATCATCTGTATATCCCTCAACGATACATTTAAGGGTCGAACCAATATATTTTTGGTTATTTTCTAATGAAATTTTTTGTTGTAATTCCATTAGTTTTTCTCTTCGTTCTTTTTTGATTTTGTCGTCTATTTGTGGTTTTAAGCCATAAGAATAGGTCCCTTTTTCTCTTGAATATTCAAAAGCTCCCATTCTATCAAATTTAACATTCTTAACAAAATTATATAAGTGTTCAAATTCTTCTTCTGTTTCCCCTGGGTATCCAACAATAAGAGTTGTTCTAACTGAAACATTCGGAATCTTTGCTCTTATTTTTTCAACAAGTTTTGTATAATCCATAACAGGTCGTCTCATTCGTTTTAAAACTTCAGGGTGAGAGTGTTGTAATGGAATATCAACATATTTTACTACCTTATCCAAAGTTGCAATAGCATCAATAAGTTCATCGGTCATTTGCGTTGGGTAAGCATACATAATTCTAATCCAAGATAAATTATCTATTTTATTAAGTTCTCTCAATAATTCTGGTAATGCCTGTTTCCCATATAAATCTATGCCGTAAGAAGATGTATCTTGAGCAATAAGAATAATTTCTGTAACTCCTTTTGCAACAAGTTCTTTGGCTTCTTTAACAATGTTTTCGATTGGTCGAGAGATATAAGGTCCTCTAAGTTTTGGAATAATACAGTAACCGCATTTATAATTGCACCCCTCTCCGATTTTTAAATAAGAGCTTGCTCCAACTGTAATTTGTTGTCTTGCAGTTTCTTCCGGATAGTAATAATGAGGTTTATCAGAAATGATACTTTCGTATTCTTTTCCTTGTTCCAAATCTTCAATAATTTTTACTACGTCTGTTAAATTCGAAGTTCCAACCATTCCGGATAGTTCAGGAATAGCTTTTTTCAATTCGTCATTATATTTTTGAGAAAGACAGCCGGTTACGATTACTCTTTTTCCGCTTTCAATCATTTCTAAAATACTTTGAACTGATTCTTGTTCTGCATCGTGAATAAATGAACAAGTATTTACGATAACAATATCTGCCTCTTTATCATCAAGTGTTATTTTGTACCCTTTTTTGTCGAGCATTCCTAGCATAAGTTCTGCATCTACAAGGTTTTTGGCACAACCGTGATTTATTAGTGCTATTTTCATATTTACCTCTTTTTTGAATTTTATCATTAATTGTAAAATTTAGGCTTTATTATTACGATTTCTTTATAAGTTTGTTATAAAATAATAGTATGAAACAAGTAGAATTATTAGCACCTGCAAAAAATATAGAAACTGCAATTGCTGCAATTAATAGTGGTGCAGATGCAATTTATATCGGAGCGAACGAATTTGGAGCGAGAAAAAATGCACCTAATTCCTTATCAGACATAGAAAAATTAGTTAATTATGCTCATAAGTTTTATGTTCGAATTCACGTTGTAATTAATACAATTCTTAACGATGAAGAATTAAATCAAGCAATAAAACTTGTGAAAAACCTATATAATATTGGGGTTGATGCAATTATTATTCAAGATATGGGTTTGTTAAAAGCTGCAATTGATGGAAATCTTCCACCTATAGCAATCCATACAAGTACTCAATGTAATACAAGGACTCTTGAAAAAGCTAGATTTTTCGATACTTTAGGGGTATCTCGTATTATTCTTGCAAGGGAACTTTCGTTGTCTCAAATCGATGAAATTTGCAAAAATGTGTCTTGTGAAGTTGAATCATTTATTCATGGTGCATTGTGTGTTTCTTATAGCGGACAATGTTATTTGTCATTCGCAAATGGTGGTCGTTCTGCCAATCGAGGTGAATGTGCTCAACCTTGTAGAAAGAAATATTCTCTGGTTGATGAATCAGGGAAAGTTATATTTAAAGATAAATATCTACTTTCGTTGAAAGATTTTAATGCTTCAAATTGTATTGAAAATCTTATAAATAGTGGTGTTAAGTCTTTCAAAATTGAAGGTCGTTTAAAAGATATCAGTTATGTTAGAAATGTTGTTGCCTATTACAATAATTTGATAAATAAATATGCTCAAAGGACGTCTTCCGGTAAAGTATTTTTGGATTTTAAGCCTGATGTTTATAAGACATTTAATCGAGGTTACACAAATTATTTTCTTAATGGCAGAGAGCAGTGTTTTAATTTTCTATCTCCAAAATCAAGAGGAGAAAAACTTGGTAAAGTTAAGAGAATTTTCAAAAATTATTTTGAAATTGATGCAAAATTAAATCCTCAAGACGGGATTTGCTTTGTTCAAGATGGTGATATGACCGGTTTTCTAGTTAATAAGGTTGTTGGTAATAAGGTATATCCAAATAAGATGGACGGAATTAAGTCCGGCTTAGTTTTATATAGAAATTTTAATGCTAATTTTGAAAAACTTTTAGAAAATTCTAAAACGGTTAGAAAAATTGCTGTTTCTTTCAAAATTAGTGCCGGAAATATAGTAGCTACTGATGAAGATGATAATACTGTTTCAATAAAACTTCCAATTGGAGAAACTCCGAAAAATATTGAAAAGTTAAAAGAAAACTATATTAATCAACTGAAAAAAACTGGTACTAGTGACTTTTATACAACATCTGTAGATATTGAAGATGATGACTTATCTTTTGTTCCTGTTGCAAAAATTAACGAAACGAGAAGAGAATTGTTAAGTTTGTTAATTGAAGAACGACTAGCTAATTATAAGAAAGAGACTCAAAAACCTATTCATTATGCAGATTTCCCAGAACGAAAAATTGATTATAGAGGTAATGTTTTTAATTCCGAAGCTAAAACTTTTTACGAAAATTGTAAATGTGAAGTGCTTGAACCTGCATTAGAATCTCAACAATCAATAAAAAACGGAATAGAACTAATGCGCACAAAACATTGTTTGAAATTTGCCGCAGGTTTATGCCAACAACCGACAAAAAACTTATATTTAGTAGATGTAAAAGGCAAAAAATATCCTCTAAAATTTGATTGTAAAAATTGTGAAATGGTTATATTAAGCAAATAAAAAGACATAACTTAAATAAATCGAAACCATAAAGCCGCCTTTTTTACCTGACTTTTATTGTTTGGTTCAAAAATGTTATGCCTTTTATAATTTTTTATTGCTCTTATTTAATTAATGCTTGAACTTCCTTGAAGTGTGGATTTTTTGAAGTCTTTAACCATTCAAATAGAACAATTTCAACACAAGTGATTTTTGCTCCATATTGTTTTAAAAGTTCTAAGCCTGTTTTATATTCATTTTTATTTCTGCTTGCGCAACAATCTTTTACTACATAAACTTCAAAACCTAGTTCCATCAAGGCTGCTGCTGTTTGAAGAACACAAATATGGGTCTCAATACCACCGATAACAATTTGTGTGATTCCTGCATTTTTTAGCTCTTCAATCTTTTCTTTAAATGCCGGTTCAAGCAATGCAGAAAAAGATGCTTTTTCTGTTACAAATGTATTTTCAGCTAGAGCATTTTTTAATTGTATAACAGTATTACCTAAACCTTTTGGGTATTGTTCAGTTACTACTGTTGATATTGATAAAATGTTTGCAGCTTTTGCCACTTTTGTCATATTATTAGCAACTTCTTCACCATATTTTGATGCAAGAACTAATCTTTCCTGAATATCAATTATTACTAATGCACTTTTTTCTGGGTTTAACATTTTTATCTCCTTTATTATTTATTTATATGCTGATTGTTTATACTCGTCTTTTAGTTGTTTCAGTAGTTTCAATAGCTCTTTTTCTGTCAGTTTGCTCAATGGCATTTCTACTTTTGAATTCTCCGCACTGTCTAATCCACTATGAACAATTTCTATTTTTATTTTTGCAAAACCATTGTATCTTAAAATCAATTCACTATGAATGTTTTCGTTTTTTAAGCTAAAAACACATTCAATACTATTTGCATATTGGCTAACATTTGTATTTGTGAGTTTCGTTTCGCATTCTTTCTGAAATCTGAAAAACACAGGGGTGATAACTTCTTTGAGTTTTTTAGTGAATGCCATTTTAAAAAGTTTAAAGCTTTTTTCAGATTTATTATCTTCCTCAAGCCAAGAATTAGAATTCCCCATATTATCAGATAACGAAACGCACATTACATCATTTTGAATTGCTGATGTTAAGCTATCTAAAGTATTTTTGTCTAAAGTTTCAAAAGATTGTATTCCAATTTTAGAGAGTCCAGAACGTATTTTAAAATCGTCACCCATTTTATTTTGAATTTTTTTGATAACGGCTTTTGTTCCTTCAATGTCAATATTCGGAATAATAAGATAAAATTTTCCACCTCTTGCTGTTGCAACAATATCGTCTTGTCTTACGCAACTTTTTATGGCTCCGGCAAGTCGATTTGTTGAAATTTTTGTTTTGGTTTTGTCATCGAGTGTTAATATTGCAAATACGCCATTTTGAATTCTCAAATCGTCAGATAGGTCAATGAAAATTTCTTTTAAATAACTATATTTATATAAATTATTTTTGTTATCTATAACTCCAAGTTGATATAAAAATTTTTCATTTCTATTTGCAGTATCTTTAAATGTTCGAAGTTTAAAGCAGTTTATTGTTTTTATGAGTATTTCATAATCAGGAGTTTCTGTTGTAAAATAATCATAAATACCTGCATCATAGGCTCTTAATATCAAATCTTTGTTTTCATTGTTCAATAACAAAATAACTTCGGCTTCTGGTTTGATTTCTTTTATAGTTGATATTAATTTAATTGTTACATTCGGATTTTCGGAGTTTTCATGCAAAATAACAATACAACATAACGAATTCTCCAAAGTTTTTTTTATTTTTTGTGAATTACAAGCAGTAATCCTATCGTTATCTCTAAGGAGAATGAGTTTTTCTAAAACTAATTTTGCGATTTCTTCGTAATCGGTTATTAGAAGTATGTTGTTATTATCATGGAGCATAAATTATACCTGTAGATGTTTTTTTATACACCAGAAACTTCCAACTGCTCCAAACAGAATACTCATTGAAAACATTACTAGAATTACTAAACCTTGAGCATTTGGAGGTGATGGTATCATAAAGAACTTATGAACATTAACAAGTCCTTCTTGTATATATTTAAGAGGTACAAGAGCAAGAAGAGAGCCCGTTAATCCGTAAAATGCCCCTTGCATAATAAATGGAAATCTAATATACCAGTTACTAACACCCATAAGTCGCATGATTTCAATTTCTTCTTTTCTTGATTGAATTACAAGTTGAATGGTATTGTTAATAATTGTTACTGTCAATAATCCCATAATTGCAATTACAACAAGAGTTATTGTTTTTACGACATGGTTAACAAGTTCAATTTTGGTTGCTAAATCCTTTGCATAGCTCATGTCTTCTACTGAATGAATTTGTTTTATATTGTCAAAAACACCTTGAAGATGTTCCGGTTCATCAACTTTTACGTGTAAAGTATCAGGAAGAGGATTATCAATATTCGGTAAGCTCATTTCATCTTTTAATTTGCCCCAAGACTCTGCTTTCGGAATAATTTCAATGCTTTCTACGTGTTCAAATTTACTTATTTCTGATTTAACTTCTTTTGCATCAGTACTATTTTTTAAGTAAACAGATATTTCCAGAGCATTTCCAAGCTCTTTTGAAAAAGAAGAAATAGAAAGTGCGGTTCTAAAGCAAGCACCAAAAATCATAAGAATCGCAGCCATTGTTGTAATGATAATAACATTTACCCAGCCTGTTCTTCTTATATCATTAAATGTTTCTTTTGCCAGTCTGTAAAATATTCTTAATTCGCATAGCCAATCTTTGGGAATATGTTTTTTTACGTTTGTTTTAAGATTTTTATTCATAAGTACCTGCTTGTATGTCTCTTACTATTTCGCCGTGGTCAAGTTTAATAACTCTTTTTCTGAAATAATCAACCATTGTATTATCGTGAGTTGAAACAATTACGGTAATACCTCTTTGATTGATTTGGTTTAAAATTTGCATAATTTCCATTGAATTTGCCGGATCTAAGTTTCCTGTAGGTTCATCGGCAATTAACAATGGTGGCCCATTTACAATTGCTCTGGCAATTCCAACTCTTTGTTGTTCTCCACCAGATAATTCAGATGGTGTTGCATTCATTTTTTCGTGCAATCCAACAATTTTTAAAGCTCCATTTACACGAGCATTTATTTCTTTACTACTAATTCCAAGTGTTCTGATAACGTAAGCTACATTATCATAAACGGTTTGGTTTTGAAGTAATTTGTAATCTTGGAAAACAATCCCCATACATCTTCTTAAATTCGGAATTTTGTCATTTGTAAGGTTTGCAATATTAATTCCTCCAATGGAAACAATACCGCTAGTTGGTTTTTCTTCGCTGTAAAGAAGTTTCATAAGGGTTGATTTCCCAGCTCCAGAAGCTCCAACAATGAATACAAATTCTCCGGAATGAATTTCCAAACTTACATTTTTTAGTGCATAATGGTCGTTTTTGTACCTTTTAGTTACGTTTTGGAATGTAATCATTATATATTTCCTTGTTCTTTCTCGCTATTATATAATTCTCTAATTCTGATTTTCAAGCTTTCTGCATCAAGTTTATAGTATTTCATAAGTTCTTCTGCTGTTCCGCTTTGCCCAAAGACATCATTAATTCCTATTCTATATACTTTAGACGGATAACTTTCTGATAAAGTTTCACATACTGCAGAACCTAGTCCACCATAAATTGAATGATTTTCAACTGTAATAACAAATTTTGATTCTTTTGCACAGTCAATAATTGTGTTTTTATCAAGAGGCTTAATTGTTGGAACGTTGATTACCGAAATAGAAATGTTTTCGGTTTTTAATTCTTCTGCAGCAATTAAAGCTTGAGATAAAGTTTCACCATTTGTAAACAATGCAATATCTAAACCTTTTTCTAAAACATTTGCTTTATTAATGTCGAATTTATAATTTTCATCAAAAATGTCAATGGCATTGCCTCGAGGAACTCTTATATACATTGGTCCGTCATGCTCTGCCGCGTATTTCACGATTTCTTCGCATTCTTTACTATCTGCAGGTACAAAAACTTGCATGTGCGGAAGTCCACGCATTAAAGAAATATCTTCTAATGCTTGGTGAGTTGCACCGTCTTCTCCTACTGTAATTCCCCCATGCGTTCCAACAATTTTTACATTGAAATTCGGATAACAAATACCATTTCTTATCTGGTCGTAATTTCTTCCTGTCGCAAAAACTGCAAAACTTGCAATAAATGGAATTTTCCCTTCAGAGGCTAAACCTGCTGCTGTTGCAGTCATATCCTGTTCCGCAATGCCACAATCAAAAAATCTTTCCGGAAATTTGTCTGCAAATATTTTTGTTTGTGTTGAGCATGCTAAATCTGAATCCATGACAACTATTTTGTTATTATTTTCACCAAGACTCGTTAAAGCTTTTCCAAATGCTTTTCTAACGGAACTTGATTTTGTTTTGTCTATCTTCATCTATATCCTCAAATATATCGTGGCTTTCAGCCATTTCCTCAGTATTTCTAATTTAGATTTTAACATAAAAAGACTTTAAAAACCAATATTTTACTGACTAGAATTTTCTACCCTCTAGAAATCAAGTATATCTTAATTTTTTGTTTTTTATGTAAAGTTTTATTAAAAAAATATCCAATTTTAGCAATAAATTATCTTCACGCTCATTTAAACGGTAGAATGGTAATAGACTCAATTTTATGTAGGAAAGGAAAATTTTATGAATCAAATCCCATTTGTACCGATAGCAAATCCAATGGTACAACCACAAGCAAGATATATGTCTGTTCCGCAACAACCAAATTACAATGCGGTTAAAATTGACATACATAACCCTCAAGTTGGAACACAAGGTGTAGGACAACAATATAATCCACAATATGAACAACCTACAATGCCTTTATATGCTTACCCGCAAGCTCCGGTTTATGCTTACCCTCAAGCACAACCAACACAACAACCATATTACCAACCATTACCACAAGCAGTTAATGTACCTCCGGTAGCTCCTCAAGCTCCTGCTATTGCTCAAGGTCCGGTAGCGGTTGAATCACCGGTTGCCGTGGAAGCTCCAAAAGTTGAAGCTCCTGTAGTTCCTGCTCCGGTTGTTACAGCTCCGGAAGAAAAAACTGAAACAACAAAGGCAGAAGCTCCTAAAGAAGCTCCAAAGGCTGAAACAGTAGAAAAACCAGAAGTGGTTGCTCCAGAAACTGTTTCCCCACAAGTTGATTTAAATTCTTTTATTGCAAAATTAGCTAACCCTGATTTTGAAGCTCAATCTGCCGGAATGGAAGAAATTGCTAATATGGTAAAAGAATCTCCGGATAAAGCAACTGAATTAGTTGATACAAAAGTTTTTGATGCATTGAATAATATTGTAAACTTTGATTCTTCTAAATTAGAAGGACCTACTAAAGAACAATTAGATGCTAGGGAAAAATTAAATTCCGGTAAAGAAGTAACAGAAGATGAGAAAAAATTAGCTAATACTTTCTCTCCAAAAGAACAAGCTGAAAGAAATAAAAGTTATGCATTGTTCACTTCTGCAATATTAGAAAAATTATATGCTGATGAAGTAGCAAAATTGTCAAAAACAACTGTTCCTCTAACAGAATTACCGGGAGCGACAACAATTGTTGATCAATTGAAAGACAACCCGAACCCAATGGTTAGAGCATCAGCAATCGAAGCTTTAAGCTATATCCAAAACCCTGAATACAAAAAAGACTTAACAACATTATTTACAGTTGCTAAGAACGACCAAGACGCAGGTGTAGCTGAAGCAGCTAAAACAGCATTAGAAAAATTAGACCAAGTTAAAGCTCAACCAGAACAAGCAAAAGCTCAAGAAGTAAGTATTAATCAGCCAAAGCAAGAACAGGTTAAAGTAGCAGCCTAGGTTTAAAATCTATTGCAGTTGATTTATAAATAAAAGATTCCTTTCTTTAAATAAAATAAAGCCCCTGAAAAGGGGCTTTATTTTTGTCTTTAGTTTTCATTAGAAGAAAAGATTAATTTATAGATATCGCTGTTTCAGTTTCCGGAACTTGTTGTTTGTATGATTCTGGAAGTTCTGCACAGTTTTCATATCCAGCAAGTTCAGATATTTGCTTGCACCATTCATATATAATTTCGTCTTCTTTTAATTTATAAGAAATAGGTTTTCCTATTTTAATAGTGACATTTCTTCTTGTGAAAGGTTTAACTTTTGGATATCCGTCCCAACCGGCAATGGCTATTGGAATAATATCCGCTTTTACATTTTTAGCAATAACGGCAAATCCTTTTCTAATCCCTTCTAATTTTCCGTAAGGTCGTGTCCCGCCTTGTGGAAATATACCCAATGACCAGCTTGTACTTAGCACGTCTCTAACGGTTTTAAATGTTGCTATTTCCGGTTTTGTTCTATCAACAGCGAAAGCTCCAAGTCTTTTTACCAGCCAACTTAATTTTTCATTGTTTTCAAATAATTCTTTTTTAGCCATAAACGCAATCGGTTTATGAACCCCCATAACTACCATTGGAGGGTCAAAAATTGAAACATGGTTTGCAGCATAAATATATTTTCCATTTTTAGATTGTTTTTTAGGTAAATTTTCTCTTCCTTCTATTTTGTAATTGTAGAAAATAGCATAAAATCCATATACTACAATGTATAGAAAGGACATAAAAAAGATTGTCCTAAAAATGTTATACTCTTTTGCATATCTTCTATTGAAGTTTCGCACTTCTTTATCCATTCTTCTGTTCTCCTTCAGTAGCCGGTTCTTCTTCTATATATTTGAATCCTGTTAATTTTTGAATTTCTTCAATCCATTTTTCTTTTACAATATCCGGATTTTTGTCATAAGGAATAGGTTTTCCGATATTTACAATGATTTTACCGGTAAAAGGCCATCTTTTTACTTCATTTGAGCCAATAATTCCTACAGGTAAAATATCGCATTTTGTAAGTTTTGCAAGTCCTGCAAAACCTTTAGTAACTCCCTTTATTTCTCCAGGAATTCCACGAGTTCCTTGTGGAAACATTCCTAAAACCCAGTTACTGTCTTTTATTGTTTGAACAGTTTTCACTGTTGATGGTCCAAGAGATTCTCTGTTTACTGCAAAAGCTCCTAACCAATCAATCCACCATCTTAAAAACGGAATATCAAATAACTCTTTCTTTGCCATAAATGAAACACTTCTTGGCATAACTGCAACCATCAATGGAGGGTCAAGTGTTGATAAATGATTTGGACAAATTATATATCTGTTGTCTTTTGGTACGTTTTCAAGTCCGTGAACTTCTATTCTGTAAACTAATTTTAATCTGATCATATAGCCTATCTTACAGACTAAAAATTGGAAAATTCTTCTCCAAATATTAAATTGGGAGGCTTTTTTTGATGAATATTGTTTCTTTTGTTTTGTCATTTGTCTGCTCTCCATACTAACAAGTGGTATTATACATAAAAATTAATTCAAAATCTACTGATTAATATATTTTTATAGTATTATCAGAGAAAACAAGGAGAGAGAAGATATGTTTGAAATGAAAAAATCAGATAATCCGTTGGAAAATGAATTATTTAAAAGTGTATATGAAAAAACACCTGAATACGTTAAACACTTAAATTTAATGAATTTTGATAATAAAGGTGAATTTTCTTTTGTTTTGAAAAAAGAAAATCTAAAACCTTATGATGCAAGTAGTAATCCCCAAGGTTTGAATTTAGAAGAATGGTTCGCAAATTATGCAAAAGAAGCGAAGGTTTCTACAGCAGGAATTAGAGGACCTCAAAATATTTTATACCCACAAGATACAAGATTCCCGATTAATTTAGTTGGTATTGTTCTTGCAACACTTGCCAAAGCACTTGTTGCAAGAGAAAAATATCCAAATAAGAGAATTGTGAAAGTTGCAGGTTGTGAAGTTCGTTATAATTCTCAATTATTTTTAGATGCAATTACAAGAATTCAAGCAGCACAAGGAATTGAAACTCTTGTTCCTGAGGGTAAAAAAACTATTCCTATTTGGTTGGCTTCATTTTTGGCTTTTAAATTAGATTTATTGGGTGGGGAATATATCACTTCAAGTCATGGTATTTCAGTTAAAAATGCTACAAAAGATTTGAATTGCCAAGGAAGTCAATACTTGCCGGAAGAATCAATGGAATTTGTTAACAAAATTCAAGAAATTTTTGATGAAGTTAACGCAAAAGGTTCTTATGAAATTAAAATTGCAGCAACTGATAATCCATTGATAAATGAAAATGTTTTAAAGTCTGTTGATGATGGTGTTGATTTGTATGTTGAATATTTGAAATCGGGTGTAGCACAAGATTGTAATTTAGATTTAATTAAAAATTTTAAATCTAAAATTATTATTGAAAATGTTGGAGGTTCAGCTTATCGAACATTATCTCGAGTTTTGAAGAAGCTGAATATATCTGATAAGTTTGATTGGTTTGATGTAGAAGAGGATTCTTTTTTTCATTCAATTGGGAAATATAATGTGACTCCAAAGGGTGAAAAAGCTTTTTATGATTATTCTGTAGATGCAACTGTTATTGCTAAAAGAAAAGATGGAACAAAATTCTTTCCTGTTATAGATACAATGCATTATCCTGAAAGACTTAAAAATTATCCTGTAGGTACTGTCATTTTAATTACAGATCCTGACCATGACAGATTAACTATTACGCAAACAGAATCTGTTTCAAGAATTGCTAAATTAGAAAAACTTGGTGTTGATTATATTAATTTAAATGATGATGTCGTTTTGACTGTTTTCAGTGCAAATCAAGCTTTTCTTATGTTAATGGATTTTTGGTCAAAACAATTAAAGACTAAAAATTTATGGAACAATCACCCTAGATTTATGATTAAAACAACTGCATCAGCTCTTTCTTGGGACGAATGGGCTAAAAATAACGGTGTAAAGGTTGTTAATGTTCCGGTTGGGTTCAAAGAGATTGCAAATATAATGAAGAAAGTCGAACTTAAATTAAAAAATAACCTAACAGAATCTGTTGTTATTGAAGATGTGTTCGGTAATCCTATTGATTTGGGGATAAATCCACGACTTGTATTTGCAGGTGAAGAATCCGGTGGAATGATTATGGGTACAGAGGAACTTATCAAGTCTGAACATGGAAGATGCGCTGTTGCAATGAGAGAAAAAAGTGCAACAGAAGCTATAATTGTTGCTTCTTCTTTAGTTTCTCAAATATCTGAGGTTAATGTGTCTTTATCTCAGTATTTGTCAAATGTGTTTAATTCAAATAATATTATTGGTCGTTTTGATACAAGGGTTGACATAGCTTATTACAATGAATCAGAACCAGATATTAATAAGTTAAAAGAAGCTAAAGTCACTGGTGAAGCACTAAGAACAAAGAATGATTTATTCTATTTGTCACTTGCTATTGCAAAAAAAGAAAATATTATAACTTTAGACGACGTTAAAAATGTCTTAAATGACAGATTTAGAGATAAAGGTTTGATTTTTGATAACTTGAAATCAATTAAATTCGTTGGAGACGGAACTTATCTTGAATTTGATAACAAATATATTGAAATTCGTCCATCTGGTACAGATGCCAAAACTAAGGCTTATGGTGGAGGATTGAATAGAGCAGATATTGAAAAATATGCAAGTATTTTAGGTAACTATTCCGGAGATAGAACTTATACTCATCAATCTGTCGTTCCTGAGGAATTTTATGATTCTGCAAAAGATAAGGCAATGACTTACTATTTAAAATTTGTTGATAAAGATGCGAATAATGAACCGTTTGATATTCCGGATTATAATTTCTAATTAACAAAGATTAATGGCAAATATTTATATTTGCCATTGTTTATTATACAATTGTTTTAAGAGGATAATAAAACGAGGTAAATATGTTAAAAGATTATTTTTTGAATAAAGTTGAAAATGCAATAAATGAAGCAGTTAATGCTCAAAAGCTAGGACAAATGAGTGAATATGCAAAAGGTTCTCTTGTTGTCGAAAAACCGAAGAATCCTGATTTTGGGGATTTGGCAATAAATGTTTCTTCTCTTGCTCGTTCAGCAAGAATTGCTCCTCCAATGATTGCAAATTCTATTGTTGAATTTATTGACAAAAAAGACTGTGAATATTCTGTAATTGGTGGATTTATCAATTTTAGAGCCGGAAATTCTCTTTTAATAAATTTAGTTGATGAAATTTTTGAAAAAAACAAAGATTTCGGTCGTCCTGAAAATATAAATAAAGAAAAAATTATTCTTGAATATATTTCAGCGAATCCAACCGGACCTTTCCACATTGGTCACGGTCGTTGGGCTGCAATGGGAAGTGCATTGGCAAACCTTTTAAAGTTTTATGGTCATGATGTTTATCAAGAATTCTATATAAATGATGCCGGATCTCAAATTCAAAAACTTGGACGTTCTTTGGTTATTCGTGTTAAACAAGAATTAGGACAAGATATTGATTTCCCAACAGATGAAGTGGAAAGAAAAAATTATTATCCAGGAGATTATCTAATTCCTGTTGCTAAAAATTTTGTTGAAGATTATAAATCAGAACTTGAGTCTTTAAATAATGATGCAGATAAAATTGATTTAAAAGTTTATTGTGATTTTGCTAAGGATTATGAAGAAAAAGTTCAAAGAGGTTTGTTAGATAATTTTAGAGTCCATTTTGACAACTTCTATTCAGAATTGACATTACATAAATCAGGTAAAGTTGATGAATGTGTTCAAAAACTTCGTGATAGCGGCAAAATTTATGAAAAAGAAGGTGCAGTTTGGTTCAAATCATCAGATTATGGTGACGACCAAGACCGTGTTATCAAAAAAGCAGATGGCTCTAATACCTATTTAACAGCAGATATTGCATATCATGTTGATAAGTTAGAACGTGGATTTGACCGTATGATAAATATTTGGGGTGCGGATCACCATGGTTATGTAGCAAGAGTTAAAGCTTCAATTGAAGCTTTAGGCTATGATTCTAATAAATTGGAAGTTCTGCTTGGGCAATTGGTTAACCTTGTAATCAATGGTAATGAGGTTCGAATGGGTAAACGTAAAAATATGGTTACTCTGGAAGATTTGATTGATGAGGTTGGAGTTGATGCAACCAGATTTTGGATGGCAATGAGAAATATTGATACAACTTTGGATTTTGATATCGAGCTTGCAAAAACTAATTCTGATGAAAATCCTGTATTTTATGTCCAATACGCGCATGCCAGAGCTTGTTCAATAATTAGAAATGCAACTAACGATAGAGTTGATACGGAATCAGGCAAAACAATTTCTCCTGTATTGACAAAAGAAGAATTTGAAAACTTAATTTCTAATTTCGATAAAAATATTATGAATTCAACAATTAAAGATGCTAGAAAATTAATTTTGAAATTAGAAGAGTTTAAGTCTTTAATTGTAATGTCAGCACAAACTCGTCAAGTTTATACAATTTGTCGTTATGTTCAAGAGTTGGCTGCCGAATTTCATTCATTCTATAATTCAACAAGAGTTATTACTGATGATATTGAGTTGACAAAAGCAAGATTGGCTTTAGTTTGGGCATTCAAAACTGTTTTATCAAATGCGTTGGATATCTTGGCTGTATCAGCTCCAGAAAGAATGTAATGTTTAGAATATAACTTTAAATATGGAACATGTTAAGGGTAAGTTATTTATACAACCTTACCAATTAAAAATTCTAACAGAGTAAATTTATTTACAAGAGTCTTCCTGCTTATCAACTTTTCCGTTAAAGTTGTTATCAACACCATCAAAGCAAGAACCAATTGAGGCTTTACTTTCTGCTTTAGGATTGTATTTAAGGTATCTGTTTGGAATCATTGCCCACAGATAGTTGAAAAATTCTTTGTATCTTTTTGCAAGTCGGGGATTATTGATTACGAGCATATTTTCATCATTCTTGTTTTCTCCGCTGTTAGAAAAATTCATTGAACCCATAATGATATATTTATCGTCAATAATCATTGTTTTGGAGTGTAATTTTCCTGCATAACTCTCTATTTTTACAGGAATTCTATTTTTTCGTAAAATTTGATGTTTTGTGTTTTTAGTGTGAACATTATTTGCGTCCATTATCATTCTCACATCAACTCCCCTTTGACGAGCTTTAATAAGTTCATTTGAAATTCTGGAATGAGTTATTAAAAATGTTGGAATATAGATGTAATGTTTTGAGTTTTGTATAAGTTGAATTATGCGGAAAGATGATTTATCTTGCGGTGAAAAATAAACTTCAATTTCGCTATTCCCGATTTTATAAGTGTTGTTTTCTTGATTTTTAATTTTATCTTTGTGAAATTTACCGGAGAACATTTGTTCAAATTCTTGGCTATATAATTTCGCAATTTCTTTTGAATTGATTATGATAACGTCATTTTGGTCATAACCAGAAAGTCCATTTTGAGAAAAATTCATAGATCCGGTGTAAACAATTTTATTATCAAAGATGATAAATTTGTTATGCATTAGCATGTTGCTATTTACTGAATTTCCTCCTCTATCGGATTTTGAGATTTCTGCGATTCCTTTTATTATGTCATTCCCAGAGTAAACATTTTGCGCTGGGTTAAAATATTCGTCATAGACATATCGAATTTTTACTCCTCTTTCTTTTGCTAGTTTTAGTGCTTTTGTAACTTCCGGAACGTTTTCATATCCAAAAATTGCAATATCTATAGATTCTGTTGCATTATTTGTAAGTTTGACAAATTCTTTGCAGACGTGTGTTTGACATTTGTTGTCAGGCTTTAATTTTTTCGTAAAATTAGTGAAATACAACGAGATATTTCCATCAGAGATAATTGTTGGAGGTGCAGGAATTTTTGGTATTTCATAGTTGAAAAAATATAGTTTCTGCTTTTCATGTTTATGGCATTTCTTTTTAAGTCTTTTATTTAAATTATGACAGTATCTGCAAGGTTTTGCAGTTTTTGGTAGTTGTTTTTGTGGAATTATTACCGTATCGTGGGCAAGTTTTGCAAATTTACAATCTAGTGTATGGTATTTATTGGAGTGATGGTTTAAGATAACAAGGTGCAATTTCTTTGCGACGGTTAAATTTTTCTTAAATTTAATAATATTTCCAATTTTGTTATTTTTAATTCCAAATCCGCTATTTTCAAGTATTATTTTGTAATTTAAACCGTTTATTTTAATTTTGGCAAATTTACATTCACTATTTTGTTTTCCTGATAATTTTACAGATACATTCTTATTTTCGATTGTTTTAGTTGCATTGTCTTGTGCTAAATATCCAAGACTTATTATATCTGACCTTGTTAGATTGAATAACTTTGAATACTTTTGTACAAATTTATCATCTGGAGTTAGAGAAAAAGTTTCAATACCTGCAACACAAACTACTTCATCTCTATCAATGACTTTGTCTTTGTTTAGGTCAATTCCGAGTTTGTTCGGAGAATAAACCTCTAGAACTTCCTTTGTTTTGTTATTACGAATAATAAAACCGGAAAATCCGCTAAGTAGTCCTAACAATAAGATTGTCGCAATAATCTTTTTCATTAATCTAAATTCTTATAATTTGTTAAATCAAAACCAAGTCTTACAATAGTATCTTTCAACGTCATATTCTGGGTTATTGAAAATTCTTTGGTGTGAGAATCTTTAATGCAGTTATTATATTTGCAAGGGTGAATAAGAGCTTCTGCAATACATTCTTCATCTAGGGCTTTTAGACCATATTCAATTGCATCAGAATCCATCATTCCGGTGTAGCCTACGCCAATAATGAAATCATTGGTTTTCAACTGATATTCATCAATTGTTTTTCGGTTAATTTTTGTGAAATATTGTAATAGCGCAATTTTTATAAGATTTAATGGATAATTTAAATTCAAATGTTTTTCAAGTTTAGGAATAAAATATAACTCTTCAAATTGAGTTCTGACGTATTTGATATTATATTCTTTTGCCAATTTGCAAACAATTTTAAAAAGTTCAGGTATTGCGTGCGTATGCACATGAGAATCCAAATGGTCAATTGTTGTATTTGCTTGAACTTTTTCAATTTGCGCTCTAAACTCATTTTCTATTTGTTCGAGTATTTCTTTTTTATGTTGATTTAGAATTAAGTATCCGTAACCGACATTAAAATATCCGTCATCATCAGTTAATAAAGGACAATCTGTTAAGGATTTCCCTTCCATTATATTTAAATGAGCTGCTATTCCTAAATTGGGACAATCCGGCAAAATATCGTGAACGGCACTTTCGAATGCTTCTCCATTAGCACAAAGACTTGCACTTGTTAAAAAACCGTTATTATATCCTTCTAAAACAGCTTGATTATGTGCCTGAGTTAAACCAAAATCATCGGCATTAAGAATAAATTTTTTATTTATCATACGGATATCCTTGCATAATTCTTATGAAATAATATAATTATGATAATAGAAAGAGAGTTGAAATGCAAACACCGAAATTAGCAATTATTATACCATGTTACAATGAAGAATTATGTGTAGAATCAACCTGTAAAAGACTTTTAGAGGTCTTGAAAGATTTAATTGATAAACAGAAAATAACACCTGATAGCTATTTATATTTGGTTGATGATGGGTCAATAGATAATACTTGGAATTTAATTGAAAAATTACATAGTGGAAACTCTCTTATTAAAGGACAAAAGTTTATAAGAAATTATGGAAACCAAAAAGCTCTTATTGCAGGTTTAGAGGGTGTAAGAAGTCTTGGTTGTGATTGTGTTGTATCTATTGATGCAGACTTGCAACAAGATGAACTTGCGATTGAAAAGTTTCTTGATGAATATCAAAAAGGTTATGATATCGTTTTAGGAATTAGAAACGACAGAAAAACTGATGGCTTTTTCAAAAAAACAACTGCCGTAATGTTTTATAAGATTATGAATTTGCTTGGTGCAAAAATTGCAATGAATCACTCTGACTATAGGTTGGTAAGTAAACATGCATTAGATATTTTAGAATTATATCCGGAAAAAGCTTTATTTTTAAGGGGTGTATTTCATGAATTAGGTTTAAAAACTTCTACAGTACATTTTAATGTAAAACCGAGATTTGCAGGAAGTTCAAAGTTTAATTTTATGTCTCTTATGGGTTTAGCATTGAATGGAATAACTTCATTCAGTATTGTTCCTTTGAGGATTGTTGCATGTTTAGGTTTTTTAATGGCATTATTTGGCTTTTTGGTTGGTTTAGAAACGGTTTTTGAAAAATTATTTTTCCACAATTCTCCAAACGGATTTGCAACAATGATAATTTTGTTGTGCTTTTTTGGCGGTTTGCAAATCTTTTGTTTGGGAGTAATTGGAGAATATATCGGACAAGTATATCGAGAAGTTAAAGCTCGTCCAAGATATATTACTGAAAAGGAATTGAAATAAATTTATCACTAAAAAAAAATAAAACGTACGATTTCAAAATTCAAAATCGTACGTTTTAAAATATAGATTTTGTATTAAACTAAGCCTTTTTATATCCACATTTTGTACAGATGCCGTTGGTTAGTGCAATCCCGCATAAAGGGCAACGTTCTATTGTTTTATCAATTTTATATTCTTCGGTTGCAATATTTCCTCCACTTGTGAATGTTATTTTTGAAATATTTAACTTATCTTTTAACAACTCATATACAATTTTTATCATTCCTTCAGTTGTCATTGATTCCTTTGTTACAACGATTCTGCAATTAGGATATGCTGTTGCCAATTCGGTTTTAAAGGCTTCACCTATGTTTGTGTTTTGAGGTGCGCCGTTTTTAATTCCTTGTTTTTCATAAATATCAAATATCGCCGGTAATAATGGGTCATCTTCTCTTAAAATTAGTGCGTGGTCGAAGTTTTTTAATATGTCCCAAGCCATTTTTTTTATTTCGTTGCAAGGAAATACCATATTTACTCCCGTATTAATAGAATCTTCAACTTCAATTGTTAGGGTTCCGGTATGCCCATGTAAGTATTGAGCTTCCCCTTTAAAATTTAAAAAACGATGGGCATATTGTAAATCAAATGTTGTGACTGATTTCATCTTTAATTTTCTCCTTTCCATAGTATGTTATATGAATAATTTGAAAATTAAATTGGTAATATTGCGTAATCTATTTTGTTATATAATTTTTAGATTTATCAATTGAAACAATAAAAAAGCCGTACTACTGTCTATCGAAAATTATAAATTCGCTATCCTCTAATATTTTCTCCTTCAATAATTAAAACACCCGTAAGATCAATCTTAGTGCTGCTGAGTTTCCTCCCTGACACGGTTCGAAAGTTTACGCCATTTTAACTATTGCTATCAACAATCATATTAAATTTTAACGGACCTATAAAGTCCTCACAACAGACTCTGCACCCCGCATAAGCTTCGGGTCGAGGGATTGCAATTCCCCGTGGAGTACGGCTTATGATTATTGTAGCATAAAACTTTTTATTTTGCCAATTTATTATAATTAATTCCCCACTTTACTAATGAATAAAATCTTTCAAGTTTTATATTTTAGTTTGAAAGGAGTATTTTATGTCAGAACGATTAGCGTTGTATAAATGTGAAGTTTGTGGAAATTTGGTTCAAGTTCTTTTATCTGGAGGGGGCGAACTTGTTTGTTGTGGAAAGCCAATGACTTATCTTAATCCGCAAGACAAATCTGATGAGATGTTAGAAGAAAAGCATGTACCAATTTTTATTCATGATGAAAGTGGCAAAGAATTTATTCAAGTTGGTTCAACATTGCACCCAATGTCAGAAGAGCATTATATCCAATTTATTGAAACTATTTCTGAGGATAAAAATAAAATTGAATTACAATATTTTTCTCCCAATAGTAAACCCGTAATGGAAATTGACAAATTTGCAAACCCTCATTGCGCACTTGGATACTGTAATATTCATGGTTTATGGGAGGGAAAACATGATTAGTGATAAAATTAAGGACATTTTAAATGAACAAATTAATAAAGAATTTTATTCCGCTTATTTATATTTGGCGATGTCTGCATATTTTTCTGAAATTGGCTTATACGGTTTTTCTCACTGGACTAAAATACAATCTAGAGAAGAAATTGACCACGGAATGATTTTGTTTGAGTATGTTTTGAATAGAAAATCACAAATCCGATTAAAATCATTGGAATCTCCGAGTCTTGATTTGAAAGGGCCTCTAGATGTTTTTGAGCAAATTTATAAGCATGAAAGGGCAATTACTACTTCTATTGACTGTGTTGCAAGCTTATCTGAGGGCGAATGTGATCTGGCAACTAGAAACTTTATTGATTGGTACTTAAAAGAACAAACCGAAGAAGAAGCTTCTGTTCTTCGCATAATATCAAAACTTAAGGCCTTTGGAGAAGAAAAATCGGCATTATATCTGATAGATAGAGAACTTTCATCTAGAGAATATTCTCCTTCAAGTTATTAGTATTGTTAGTGGTTATGAAATACTAATCACTAACAATTTTTTAATTATTTCTTTCAAAATTAACAAATATTGCGTTTTTGTAAACAATTTGTCTATTTCAGGAAAATATTTTATTATATAAGTATGATTTTAGGGAAAATATTATACGTTGATGATGATAAATTGTTGACTTCAACTTTTAGTACATTGATGAAAGTTGAGGGTTTTAAAGATGTGGTTGTTTATAATGACCCGATAAAGGCTATTGAATATTTAAAAACAAATTCTCCGGATTTAATTATCTCTGATTTTTTGATGCCAGAGATGAACGGTTTGGAATTTTTGAGAGAAGCTAAAAAACTTTATCCTGAAACCAGTATGATTTTATTAACAGCTTATGCTGATAAAGAAAATGCTATTAAAACGATTAATGAAATCGGGGTTTATAAATATATCGAAAAACCTTGGGATAATGATGATTTGATTATGAATATCAGGAATGGTATTGAAAGAAGTCATTTATTATCAGATTTGAGAGATAAAATTAAAGAATTAGAACATGCAAAAGCTCAATTGACAAAGTATTCTGAAAAATTAGAAGAAATTGTCGCAGAAAGAACAAAAGAATTAACCGTTGCAAATAAAAAATTGTCCGGAATTATTAACTATTGTGCTGATGGGATTATTATAATTGATTCTCAAGGAAATATTGAACAAGTAAATCCTGCTTGTGAGAATATGGTTGGATTGAGCGCAGAAGCTTTGACTAAAATGAAAATTCAAGAAATTGCATTCTCTGATAATCCTAAAATGAATAAAGCACCTAAATCATCTGTAAAAAGCACAATTTTAGGTTTGTCTTGTGAAAATTCTGAATTTTTGTTGAGAGATTTGTATTTGAGAAATTCTATTAATGGAGAATCTGTACCTGTGGAAATCAATTTTGCTTCACTTGTTACAGATGATTCTGATGTTGAAAAATTTGTTGGTGTAATTCGTGATTTCAGTGCTCAAAAGGAAAATGAACGATTAAGAGATGATTTTATTGCAACGCTTACTCACGATTTGAGAACACCATTATCTGCCGCAATTCAGACACTTAAATTTTTCCTTGACGGTTCATTAGGAAAATTAGAAGAAAAGCAAAGAGTTCTTCTTTCTACAATGTTACAAAGCAATGAAGATTTGTTAGGTTTAGTTAATGCTTTATTGGAAGTTTATAGATTTGACAGTGGAAAATTGTCATTATGCAAGACAGTGTTTGGAATTCATGATTTGGTTACCCAATGCTATGAAGAACTTGAACCACTTGCGAAGAAGAAAAATATTTCATTCAATCTTCATGACGAAGTAGATGAAAATCTGCTAATAGATGCGGATAGGGCTGAAATCAAACGTGTAATTATTAATTTGTGCGGGAATGCTATTAATTACACAAATAAAGATGGTACAATTGATATTTACGTAAAAGCACAATGCGGAGATTTAATTTTTTCTGTTGCTGATAATGGTAACGGAATACCTAAAGAAGATATTCCGAATTTGTTTATGAGATTTTCTCAGGGAACAAGTCGCAAACGTTCAACAGGTACGGGATTGGGGCTTTATTTATCAAGACAAATTATTGAAGCCCATGGCGGTAAAATTTGGGTTGAAAGTAAAGTAAATAAAGGTAGTGAATTCTCCTTTATATTGACAAATGTAGTTGCAAAATCAAGAGTTTAAGTTTATAAAAGGTAAGGTTTAAGATGTCGAAGAGTATTAAAGTAACAATAATTGAAGATCATGATATGACAAGAATGGGACTTTCATTTGCGTTGTCTAACAATGAATCAATTGAAGTTTTAGGAACTTCTGCTGATGGTTTGGAGGGTGTTAATCAAGCTCTTGAGCTTAAACCTGACTTAGTTATTATGGATATTGGGCTTCCAACAATTGATGGTATTGAAGCTACCAGAAAAATCAAGAATGCTATGCCTGAAATTAAGGTATTGATGAATACTTCTCGTGATAATGAAGATGATATTCTTGATTCATTTGCCGCAGGTGCAGATGGTTACATTACAAAAGGTGCAACTTCTGAGCAAACAATTTCTGCAATCAAGGCTGTTAGTGAGGGTGTTGGCTGGTTAGACCCTGCAATTGCCAGAGTTGTATTATCAAATATTCGCAAAAATAATCAAACTGAGTCAGCTAAACATGGCGAAATTAATTACCAAAAAGGCAAAAATCTTTACGGTTTAACTGAAAGAGAAATGGAAGTTTTAGCTCTTCTTGTAGAGGGCTTGAAAAATCCTCAAATTTCTAAAAAATTAGTTATTACTATTGCAACAACTAAAACTCATGTACATAACATTTTACAAAAATTATATGTAAAAACTCGATCAAAAGCTGTTGCAACGGCAATGAAAGATGGCTTGGTTTAAGGTTAACACTATGAAGAAGATTTTAATACTTTCAATATGCCTTTTGATGTGTGCAAAATCTTCTCTTGCTGCAAATATTCGAAATCCTTTTTCAAAAACTTTTGATACCCGTTCAAAAGAATTAAGGTATCAATATAACGTATTGAAAGATGATGAGAAGAAACAGATGGAAGGCAAGCTTTTAAATCGTACTCCGTCAGGTTATATGACCGTTCAAGAATATGAAGACCTGTCTGAATACAAGGATAAGTCCAATTTCGAATTTGACGTTCCAAAGATTGAGCGTCCGTCAGATTTCAAATACGTTCCTCAACCTCTTTTTAAGATCGTTAAATACAATTCTCCTGCCGGTAGTGTTGAATTGACGTTGGGCAAAAAACTTTTTGTTCGAAAAATGATTAATGCTCAAGGAATTGTATCACCGGATTATTCAAAATTGGTATACCCTGCGGTTTATTATTATCCGGATAGCGCCTCTGTTGCGTGTGATTTGTTCGTTATTCCGTTGCTTGGAGATGAAAATGTTTTGAATACAATATTAAAAGCTAATGTTGCTAATCGAAATCCTGTTCCAATTTTGTCAACAGATAAATCTATTGATAATTTTGCGGCTTTTAGAACGTTAACTCCGGTTGATTTTTCGACAGATGGTACAAAATTATTAGTAAAAGAAAAACTCGGTTCAAGCGAAGATGGAATTTGGGAAACAAAGCTTTATGTTTACGATTTCACAAACAGGGTAAGTTATGATTTGATTGAAATTCGAGATGCGATATCTTACTTTTGGAAAGAATATATGGACGTAAATCTTGTTGATAAAAGATGGGATATTATTCCTTTAGGTTTTGATTTAAATAGCCCTAATCGAGTTGTTGTTCAAGCTTATGCTTATACAGGCTCTACTCCCGTGTATTTAGGGGCTTGGAGTGTTGATTATAAAGGTGAACAATCTAGGCTAATTTCTTTTAATAAAAGTTTTATTCCTAGTGTTAGTGAAAATGGGCTAAAAGTTGTTCGAGATGGTGTTGAATCTTATCAAACAGTTGAAATTCAAGAAAAATTCTTAAAACAACAGGGTAAAGTCTTGGAAAAACAGAAAAAAGCTGAAGATAAAGAGGTTGTTAAAGGCATTAAAAATGAATATAAATATAATATCAGGGTTTTAAATTCTGATTATAAAGACGAATATCGTGATTACAAAAAACTTCAAACTCTAAAAGGTTCAACAGAGGGACCGGAGCTTGAAGAAGCTTATAAGAAATATTTAAAAGATCAATTAGCAAAAGATATTATAAAAACAGAAAAACAAATCAAGCAAAAACAAAAGGAAATTGATTCTGTAGATAAAAAATTGGATAAATTGTATGATAAAACCGGCGAATCTTCAAAATCTACTGACAATCCGGAAGAATCCGTACAAAATCAATAACTATAGTATCAAAAAAGACCTCTTAATGAGGTCTTTAAATTTATCTGTAATTTGTGAACTGTAAAGGATAATCATACTTGTCATCGTTTTTTCGAAGCATTTGGATTACAGCCTGTAAGTCATCTTTATCTTTTCCTGAAACTCTTACCTGTTCACCTTGAATTGAAGCTTGAACTTTCAATTTTGTAGCTTTTATATCGGATACAATTTTCTTTGCTAGTTCTTGAGTCAAACCTTTTTTTAGATTAAAAACTTGACGAACATTTCCGCCTAATGCGTTTTCTGGAGTTTGAGCATCAAGAATTTTTAGGCTCAAATTTCTTTTTACAAGTTTTGATTGCAAAATATCAACGATATTTTTTAGTTTCATTTCATCATTTGTTGTAATTGTTACAGATTTATCTGCATCTAAATCAACTTGAGAATTTGAATCTTTTAGGTCAAATCTTGTTGTTAATTCTCTTTTAACTTGGTCAATTGCGTTTACCAATTCTTGCTTATTGTATTCTGATACAATATCAAAACTGCATTCTTTAGCCATAACATATTCTCCTTATATTTAAACTTATTTGAATATAACATAAAAAAGCAGGATTTTGAAATCCTGCTAAAATTCATTTGCTACACACTATCATTTTATCTATTACAGGGAAATAATTATTTTTTAATCTTTTTTAAGAGGTTTTTAGTCACACTCATAATTTTTCCGCGGTTTTTGAATGCTAAAATACCGCTAATTGTTGCAATACCTCCACCAATCAATGCTTTTTTAACTGTTGAAGATTTTGACTGTTTATCAGAAGATGTTGCATCTTTTTTGTTATTATTATCTTTGTCTTTGTCTTGTGTTTTATCACTGGATTTGTCAAAGGTATCTTTAGATACTTGGTCTTGCAATTTTACACCCGCCATATCAGGAACATAAGGTTCTCCATCAAATCCGTTTGGGGTAATTGGAAGTGATTTATTTAAACAATTCAATCCGATATCATCATTAAGTGCCGGATTTGATAAATTATACATACTGCTTGTATCTACCATGTCAAACCTTTAAAAATAACCTTTTACCTACACATATATAAAGTAAAATTTTGATACATAATTTACTTTTTTTGAAAATTTTGGTTTAATATTCTTAACAATAAGAAAAGGGGAATGTTATGAAAAACATGTTTAAAAGATGGTATGATGCTGATGCTGTCGTAAGTAAAGCTATTCACGACCTTGAAAAAGCGCCTGAAGAATCTCAGGTTAGATGTGCGGATTACATAATTGATTTGCTTAAAGATGTCGAGTTAAAAGAGTTAAGTTTAGAAGACCAATACAATTATATATTGAAGCGTTGGTATGATAAGAATATTAAAGTATCTCATGCTATTGAGTATTTGAGATTATCTCCAGATGATGTAAGACGTGAAACAGCTCTAAAAGTTGTTAAGTATTTAAAAGAAATCTCTTAATGTTTTAGACTTTTCATTTATTGTATTGTTTAATATATATGGAGGGAGATTTGTGACAGACGAAATAAATCAAAATGTTATTAACTTATTTTCTAATCATAACAACAATCACATAACACCGGAACTTCAAGACAAAATCAAGTATTACGCAGGTTTTAATTATGTAAAGATTAAAAAAGATGCAAATGGAAATAAGTTTAACAAGGAACATTTGTTAAAATATCGTGCAAAGTGTCATTATATGGTTACTGTAATGCGTGAAATGGACGGGGAAGTCGTTTTGTATTCTTATGATGTTCCAAATTCTGATTTATTTAAATTTATGAAATCGTTTGACGGTAATACTTTGGACGGAACTATTATCGAAATTGACAAATACTTTCCCGAGGATTTAGCTTGAAAGAAGTAGGAAATGTGTTTTTTTAATAAGTATTATGAAAGTTTATTTAAGTGTTCAAAGCCATACCAATATGTAGGTGGAGAATTTTTATCCCATAATAAAGATTTTGATAGTGCAGATGTTAGATTAGTTCTTGCATTCCCTGATAAATATGAAATCGGAATTTCTAATTTAGGTGTTCGTGTTTTGTATGAACAAGTTAATAAACAACCTAGTTATATGTGCGATAGGGTTTATGCCCCAGAACCGGATTTCAAACCGGATATTTTATATGCCGTAGAATCAAAGAAAAATGTTCGAGATTTTGATGCTGTTGGTTTTTCTTTACAATACGAAATGGCATATCCTACAGTTTTAAAAATGCTTGAAATGGCAGGAATTCCATACAAAAATACTGATAGAACAGATGAAGATCCAATAATCATTGCAGGCGGTCCTTGTACTTTTAATCCTTTACCTATGAGTGATTTTATTGATGTTTTTTTGATTGGTGACGGTGAAGATTCAATAATTGAAGTTTGTGATATTCTTCAAAAAACAAAAGGTTTACCAAGACTTGAACGAATTAAAGCTCTTTGTACTGGTGAAAATTCGGGTCGTTGGTCAAAGTTGTTAGGTGGAAACGTTAAAAAACGAATAGCTCAATTAACGTATGAAAATGCTCCAAAATCTTATCCAATACCATTTTCATCATCTATTCAAGATAGAGCCGTAGTTGAAATTCGTAGAGGTTGCGGAAGAATGTGTCGTTTCTGTCAACCTGGTCATGTAACTTTACCGATAAGAGAACGTAGTGCTGAAGATATTATTAAAATAACAAAAGAACTCGTTAAGAATACCGGTTATGATGAATATTCTTTGCTATCCCTGTCTTCAAATGACTATGCAAATATAAACGAAGTTATTAAAGAGTTAGCTGTAGATTTTAATGATAAAAAGATTTCAGTATCTTTGCCAAGTCAAAGAATTGATGGGTTTAATTTAGAACTTGCAAATTTAGTTCAGAGTGTAAGAAAATCAACAATGACATTAGCCCCTGAAGCCGGCAGTCAAAGACTTAGAGATGTAATTAAGAAAAATATTACAGAAGAACAAATTATGAATGCTATTTTGACTCTTTATGAAAATGGTTGGTCAAGAGTTAAATTATATTTTATTTGTGGCTTGCCAACAGAAACTCTTGAAGATATGGACGAAATGGCAGAATTATTTAGAAAAATTCGATATCGTTCAAGACTTATAAAAAAAGAAAAAGAATTGAAACATTCACTTGATTTGACTTGTACTCTTTCAATTTTTGTACCGAAACCATTTACTCCATTCCAATGGTGTCCCCAAATGGATTTATCAGAAGTTACTGAACATATTCACTATTTAATGGAGCAAGTTTCACATATCAAAGGTGTAAAAGTTAATTATCACGAAAAGTTTGTTTCTTTATTGGAAGCTGTATTGACTCGTGGTGATGAATCAATAGGCAGATATATTGAAGCCCTTTATAATAAGGGGTGTTATCTTGATGCTTGGGGCGAGTATTTTGATAAGAAGGTTTGGTTTGAAACGGCCGATGAGTTAGATATAAATTTAAATACCCTTGCTCAAAAACAATATTCACTTGATGAAGATTTGCCTTGGAATTTTGTTGATATTGGTGTAAGTAAAGAGTGGTTCAAGGAAGAATATAAAAAAGCTTTTACTATTGATGCACATTCTTCTCACATTGTACCAACATGCCAACAAAGATGCGTAAATTGTGGAGTCTGTCCAAGTTTTGGTGTTAAAAAGATTATGGATAATTTATTTACTGCAAGTGATAAGGGACAACTTGTTGTGAAACAGGAACATGTAGACCCTGCAACGGCCCAACATACACTTCGGGAAATATTTAGATATAGAATCAAATTAACAAAAACCGGTATTTTAAGGTATTTTTCTCATTTGGATTGGCAAAATACGTTTTTCAAAGCTATTTCAAGGTCGGATTTGAATGTCGCATTTTCATTTGGTTATAACCCAACAATGAAAATCTCTATGGGGATTGCTTTGCCATTGTTTTGTGAAAGTACAACAGAGCTTGTTGATATTGAATTGTTAGATAATGTAGATTCTGAATATGTTAAAAATGAACTCCAAAGAGTTTTACCAAAAGAATCTGAAGTTATTTCCGTAAAACAGATTGACCGTTCTGCTCCATCAATTGACCAAACTGCTTGTTGGGCAGAGTACAAGGTCAAAATCGCAGATGTTAAAAATAAACTTTGCGATTTTGAGAAATTAATGTATAATACAGATAGAGTTTTATCTTCTGACGAGATTTTAGTTGAGAAGAAAAATAAAAAAGGTTTAGTAAAAACAGTAAATATTCGTACCTCTATTGGTTCTCACCGATATGAAAACGATTGTTTATTTATAGTATTAAAGACCGGTCAAGGGTCAGAAATTCCTCCATTGAGAGCAGATGTTTTGATGAATATTATTGCTCCAGATGTAATATTTGATATTACGAGGGTTAAATTTTTTACCGAGTCTTTGCATGAGTTATAAGAGAAGGAATTTTTATGAACGACAAAAACAGAAATGCTAATCAAAGTATTGAAAAAAGGATTGTTATTGCAGAAAGAGACAACATTGCTGCAGTTTTAGAGAACAAAAAAGTCACAGATTTCTTTATCCATAGAGGAGAAGTTTTATTAGGTGATGTATATTTAGCTACCGTTGATAATATTTTACCAAGTATAGATGCTGCATTTGTCAACGTTGGTACTGATAGAATGGGATTTTTGCATGCAGAAGATGTTATGGGAAAAGGAACTTTGAAAGAAAAGTTATCTCCAAAACAAAAATTAGTAGTTCAAGTTGTAAAAGAACCTACAGGGCATAAAGGGCCTCGAGTTACAACAGAAATTAGCCTTCCGGGAAGATTTTTGGTTTTGATGCCAAATGAACCAGGAGTTAGTGTTAGTAAAAAAATTGAAAATTCTAAAGAGCGTGCAAGATTAAAATCTATTGTTAATCTTATCAAACCGGTTGGTGTTGGTGTAATTATTAGAACAGAAGCAGAGGGTCAATCAGAAGCTGATATTCAAGAAGATTTAGAAATTTTATTAGAAAAATGGAATAATATTATCACTTCATCTGAAACTTTAACTCCTCCTAATCTTATTTATAGAGATCAAGATTTGTTGTATAGGGTTATTCGAGAAGCTTGTACTGATGATGTTAAAGAGATTATTGTAGATACTCCGTTTGCAATGAACAGAGTGCAAAATATCTTGCAGAATTGGCATATCTCTAAAAATGTTCAAGTTACATTGTACAAAGGTACTGAACCTCTACTTATAGCAATGGATATTCATAAAGAAATCAAAGCTGCTTTGAATGTTAAAGTTAATATGCCATCAGGCGGTTATTTATTTATCCAACAAACAGAAGCATTGACAGTAATTGATGTAAACAGTGGTAAATTTACAAGTTCATCTACTCAAGATGAAACAATTTTGAAAACAAATATAGAAGCTGTTCACGAAATAGCAAGACAATTAAGGCTTAGAAATATTGGCGGTATGGTTATTGTTGATTTTATTGATATGATGTCCAGAGCTGACAAATTGGCTATGATGGAAGAATTAGAAATTGCTCTTGAACCTGATAAAGCCAAACCACAAGTTGGTCAACTTTCAGATTTGGGACTTGTTGAGTTAACTCGTCACCGTCAAGGTCAATCTTTATCAGAAATCTTTACTAAAAAATGTCCTCATTGTCAAGGTAGCGGGTATTCAATGATTGATTTCAATTTTGCAACTCCTACTGCAGAGGGTGAATATCGTGCAAAAGCTGCAAAATTAAAATTACCAACAGGTAATTTTAAGAAAAATAACAACAAATTCAATAACAAAAATAGTAACAATCAGCAACAAAATAGCCAAGAACAAGAACACATTCAAGAACAAGTTCAAAAACCTGTAATTGAAACAGAACCATCTGTTGTTGCTACAGAAGAAATTGTAAAAAAAGAAAATAACAAACGTAGCAGAAACAGACGTAACAATAAATTTGACAAAAATAAACAACCAAAAGAAGAAACAAAAATTGCAGTTGTAGAGGAAGTGGTTGAACACGTTGAAGTTCCTGCAATCGAACCGGTTCAAGAGGTTAAAGTTGAAGAGGTAAAAGAACCTGTGACTGAAGTTATTCCAGAAGTCGTTGAAGAAACTGTTGTTGAACCAAAAATTAAAGGTAAATCAAGAAAAAGAAAAACTAAAAAGGTCGCAACTCCAGAGGAAATGCCGCAAGAAGAAGCTAAACCTGTAGAAGAGGTTGCTCAAACAGTTGAGGAAACTACACCAATAGAGGAACCTGCGGAGGTAGAAGAACCAAAGAAAAAAACTCGCAGACCCAATAGAGGTTCTTCAAAAGCAAGAAAATCTAAAAAAACTGAGGAAGTAAGTGAAGAATAGATTTTTTAAAAATTTATGGAATGCAATTTTAGTAGTGCTATTTTGCACTACTAACTTTGCTTATGCGAAAAATCCTCATTTACATACAATTAAAACGATTGCAGTTAAATATTCTATTGTAATTGTTGCTGTAGTTGGCTTTTCGATTCTTTTGTGTATCGGATTATCTATTTATAACAAGTTTTTTGTTTCTGCACATTTAAAAGATAAAAACCTTGAAAATGCATCATTAAAATCTCCAACTGATATTGATGATGCAATTAGAATGTTTATTGCAAAGAATAGGTTGAAATAATCTGATGAAAAAAGCTTTTGGAATTTTAGAATTATTGATTGTTGTTATAATTGCGATTGTGGTGTATTTTACTTGTTTTCATCACAAATACGGTCGTTCAAATCCTTTTGACGACAATTCAAAAATAGAACAACAATCGCAAATGATTGATGATAAAATTCAAGATATAGAATCATCAAAGGCATTAAAAGAAAAAATAGAAAATAATTTAAAGGATAATATTTAGATGAAAAAATCAACTTTATTTGATATTATTTCTCCAATTATGATTGGACCGTCAAGCTCTCATACTGCAGGTGCTGTTCGTTTAGGGCTGATGGCAAAAAATATCTATAAAAATACTCCCAAATCTGTGACTTTTTGTTTGTACAATTCTTATGCTCATACAGGAAAAGGTCACGGAACGGAAAAAGGTCTGCTTGCCGGTGTTTTAGGCCTTAGTGTTGATGATAGAAAGATTAAAGATATTTTTAATTCGGATTTGGCAAAACAGGTCGATTATAAATTTGAATATAAAGACAATTTCAAATATCACCCTAATGCTGTTGATATTATTTTTGATGGTGATAACAAGATGTTTATCTCTGGAGAATCTGTTGGTGCCGGTGAAATTGAAATTACAAAAATAAATGATTTTAACGTTAAGCTAACAGGCAAATATAATACGGTTCTTCTTGTTTATAAAGATAAACCGGGAATGATTTCACAAGTTTCATCTCTTCTTCAATATCACAATATAAATATTGCATCTTTGAATTGTGATAGAAGTGGAAAAGGTCGGGAGGCTTCAATGATTATTAGTGTTGATGGGAATATCCATTCTGAAATAATTGATAATATTGAAGAAATTCCTGAAGTTTATTTTGTAAGTTATGTAGAAAAGTTGGAAAATTAATATGGAATTAAATATAAATACATTTGAACAATTAAAAGAAGCTTGTATCTCTCGGAATAAGCAAATTTATGAGATTGCACAAGAAAATATGGCTATGGAATCGGATATGGCTGTAGAGCTTGTCAGAACTTTTGCCGCAAAGAGTCTGTATGCTATGAAAGAAGCTATACAATCCGGTATGGCAAGTAAAGAATTATCAATGAGTGGAATGTGCGGTCAAGACTGTTTTAAAGTTCAAAAAAGATATAAATCTGAACGAGCAATGTTTGGTTCTGTTTTTGAAAAAATTATTGAGTATGCACTTGCAACGAGTGAGGAAAATATTAGAATGGGTAAGATTGTTGCTTGTCCAACGGCAGGTTCTTGCGGAATATTACCAGCGGCTTTAGTTGCAGTGAGCGAAGAGTTTAATTACTCAGAAAGAGAACAACTCAATGCTTTAATTACTGCAGGTGAAATTGGAAGAATTATTTCAATAAAAGTAGCTTTAGCAGGAGCCGTTGCAGGTTGCCAAGCTGAATGCGGAGTCGCATCAGCAATGAGTGCTGCAGCAGTTTGCCAAATGAGAGGTGGAAATGTTTCCCAAATCCTCAATGCCACTGCTTTGGCTCTAAAAAATCTACTAGGTTTAACTTGCGATCCTGTTGCTGGACTTGTTGAAGTTCCATGTGTAAAAAGGAATCCATTTTTAGCCGTTCATTCTATTACAGCGGTTGAACTCGCTCTATCTGGAGTTGAGTCTAAAATTCCAATAGATGAGGTAATTGATGCTATGGAACAAACAGGAGCTTTAATGTCGCCGACATTAAAAGAAAGTTCTCAAGCTGGGCTTGCGACAACAAAAACTGCTCTTGAAGTTCAAAAACAAGTATTTGGTTAATTTAATTGAAATTTGACACTAAATTAAAAGCCCCCATTTTAGTGGGAGCTTAATAATAGTGTACATAAGTATAGTATTATATAAGAAGGATGTGAGAAATATAATTATTTTTTACTAAATCCGATAGGTTTTCTACCATTTCGGTGTTGAGTTTTGAATTCTTCTATTGCATTTAGAAAATCTTCTTGAGTAATAGTTGCATTTTTCATATCTGCTTCTGTAAAAGTTCCATTCTCCATTTTTTCGTAGATTCCAAGACGTTTCATCATAGATTCTTTGGCAAGTTTTGACATAAATTTGATATCCCCGCCAACAGCTTTTGCCTCATACATTTTATCTACAATTTCATCTGTATTGATATTTTTATCTAAAGGTCTACCATCTGTATGAATTTTTAAGATTTGTCTAACACCATCTTTATCAGGTTCTCCAATTCTTATGTGTTTACTAAATCTTTCCGCTCTTTTTAATGCTGTATCTAATGCATCATATCTGTTTGTTAAACCTAAGATATAAACATTATCACCATTATCATAAATATCGGTCATACAAGTAAGAATTTGGTCGATTAATTTATCTCCATAATGGTCGCCCGCACCTCTTTCAACACCAATAGCATCAATTTCATCAATAATACCTATAGATGGTTGATTTTCTACAAGTCTATTGAAGAAATCTCTAACATTTGCTTCTGATTCCCCAACGTATTTTGCTTGAAAAGCTGTACCACTGGCATATTCACTGTGAACACCTGCTTCATTTGCTAAAGCTTTGCATAATGCGGTTTTACCAGTGCCTGCAGGGCCATGTAATATGTAACCCCTTGTAATATCTTGTTCGTTGTAGCCTTCAGGATATTTTATCGGATATAAAATACCTCTTTTAAGTTCTTCAATCGCTTTGTCTTGTCCTCCAATTTTTGAAAAATTAAGTTTTGTACTTGGAGCTGTTGCTTGAAGTATTCTTTTAGATATAGTTTTCTTGTTCAGAGTATCAACATCTTTTTCTACATCTTTAGTAAAATCTAATACTGTTGCAAACCCTGAGCGTAAATAACCTATATCGTGCTTTGGTTTTGTTTTAAAATGAATTACATCATCAGCATATTGAATTGTATCATTATTTACAATAAAGAAATTCATGCCTGAATCCATTTTGTAGTCTTTTCCATGTGATATTAGGTTTAGTTTTTTGTCATTAATATTTAACAGACCATATTCATCAAAATTGTATTTAAAAAATGCATAATTATGTTTAAGACTTTCTTCTTTCATAAAAATTTCTTTTTTGATTATTTGGTCAAAGCCTTTTATGTGTTTTAGCAATGCTTTTTGAGCAGTGTTAAAATCTTTGCCTGTAACAACAAGTTCCCCAATTTTCAAATGTTGTAGTAAAGAGGCTAACCTATCTTCAAATGGGAATTGGCTTAAAAGAGTTGAAGCTGCTTTTTGAATTTCATTTCCCTTGAATGCAATTGGTTTTTTGTTAATTAAATCTTTTCCATATCCAAAATTTGGAAGTGAGACCATGGATTGAGAATTGATCATATTGTTTTGTTGCTTTTTTGTTTTTTGTTGTGTGTAATTTTTTGTGTAAAAATTTGTTGCTTGAATTTGTTCTATTCTCATCTTACTACCTCACTAAGCCTGTGTATAAAAACAAGTGTAAAAACATCACTTGCTACGTAAGTAGTAGAATATAATATTATTTTTATTTTGTCAAGCATACTTGGGTATAACAAGGTGTACAATCTATAAAAAACAGTCTAAAACTTATACTATAATTGTAATAGATACACTAATTTAAATACGTTATAAATCTTTACATAAAAACAATTTTTTGATGTTGAAACACTTTATATTAATACGGGGAAAATATTCTAAGGATATATTGTGTCAAGTTTAATTATTAAATCAAGTTTGAAATTTATAAAAAGTCGTTCTTCTGGTAAGGCTGGTTGGAAATTAGCTAAAAATCTTCTCAATAAAACAGAAGAAGTTTCTAGCTCCTTAGGTGCGGAATTATTGACCAAAACTAGAACATATCCATTAAAAAAAGACAAATCAAAATATTTATATCACATAACAAGTCAAAGAAATTATGAGAAAATACTTGAATCCGGTGGTTTAAAGGTACAACAGGGGATAGATACAAAAGGCACACCTCGACTATTTTTATTTAATTTAGAAAATGTCCTCAATGCTTGGGCAAATGGCGGGAAACGGGATTATTTGGCAAAAATACTGCAAATGGCAAAAAAGAATGATGACAAATTGGTAATGCTCCGTATAGATGCAAAAAGTTTAGATGTGTCAAAATTAAAGATTAGAACTTTGGACAAATTATTTCAAATTATGAAAAATAATGATATAAACAATCCATTTTTACAGGGTGAGAATAGTGGTTTAAGTTACATATATAAACAGCGTAAAACCCCGTTTGAATATATGTATTCAAATGATATTTCAATGGAAAATATTTCTAAGGTTGGCGATGTTGTATTAAATGCTTCACCACAGTACAATATATTTTGTGATGGGAAAGCAATAATGCAATCACTTATAAAAAATTCTCCGGAAAAGGGATATACTTTCCTTACGAAAACCTAAATATTTCCGGTATTAATAAGTTCAATCTTCTGTTTTCGGTTTAATTTATGTTTAATTCGGTATTCTTCTTTTAATGCTTCGGATTTCGTTTGAAATTCTTTTTGATAGACTATTTTTATTGGTTTGTTTGCACGAGTATATTTTGCACCCCTACCCTCAAGGTGTTGTTTAAATCTTTTTTCAACATCATCTGTATATCCGCAATAAAAGGTATTATGTTCTGTTTCCAGTATATATACAAAGTGCTTTTTATCCATAAATTTATTATATAATACATCTTGAAATATTGAAGTTAATTTGCACTTTTTCATATATTTGATATAAACTAAACGTATGAATAGAAAATTTGCAATTTGTTATAATCCGTTGATGGATAATTCAAAAGATGTAATGCAAGAATTAAAACATCTTTTAGATTTACAGGGTGTTAATTCTGAAATTTTAAGTATTGATTCTTTGAAATCCGGTTATGAATTTGTCTTTGTTATTGGTGGCGATGGTACAATTCTAAAGGCTGCAAGGTTTTATTCAGAATTTAATACCCCTATATTTGGTGTAAATTTAGGACGTTTAGGTTTTTTATCTCAAGCTTCTCGTGATAATTTGGATTTCGCTGTTTCTCAAATTTTGAATGACAATTTCAAAATTGAAAAAAGAATGATGCTTAAATGTCAAAATAACGTTGCATTGAATGATTTTGTTATAAAAGGTGATGTCTCGTCAAGGACTTCACGTTTTGCATTGCAAATTAATGACAAATTTGTTTGTGAGTATTTGGCAGATGGAATTATTATTTCAACTCCGACCGGTTCAACTGCTTATGGAATGGCTGCAGGAGGTCCTGTGTTATCTCCTGTTGTGCAAGCAATCACTATAGTTCCTGTTTGTCCACATACATTTTCAGCCAGACCAATTGTTGTTTCTGCAGATGATAAAATCAAAATTCTTTCTTGCCCAAATCAAAAATATATAGTTAGTGCTGATGGTCAGAATATATTTACTTTTTCAGATGATTTGATTATTGAAAAATCTGAAAATTGCGCAAATTTAGCCTTGTTAAATGAAAATGATTTTTATAGTGTCCTTAGAAATAAATTGCACTGGGGAATTTCGCCTGCTTGTATAAAATAATCTAGACTAAGTTTTATTAACTTTTGTTCATAATTATTGTAAAATTATTGTACTTTTTTTCTATTTAAAATACTATATTGGTATAATTACACATAATGAGTAATTATATTTTTAGGAATATATAGAAAGTGACTACATTTAAGAGGTAAATAACGTGGAAAATATCGTTTCAGATATCTTTGCAAGAAAAGATGATTCATCAGACAATCAAGCCGGAAGATCAGGTGTAAACCCAACTAAAATCAAAGTAGTTGGTGTTGGTGGCGGTGGCGGAAATGCCGTAAACAGAATGATTAAATCCGGTCTTTCAGGTGTCGAATTTTGGTTGATGAATACTGACTTGCAAGTTTTAGTAGATGGTCAAACAAAAAATAGAATTCAACTTGGAGCATCTTCAACAGAAGGTCTTGGAGCTGGTGGTGATCCATCAGTAGGAGAGAAGGCTGCAGAAGAAGCTTCTCAATCAATTACACAAGCACTAGAGGGTGCTGATATGGTATTCATCACTGCCGGTATGGGTGGTGGAACAGGTACAGGTGCAGCTCCTGTTGTAGCTAGAATTGCTAAAGAACTTGGAATCCTTACTATTGCTGTTGTTACTAAACCTTTCACTTGGGAAGGTAAGAAAAGACAAAGACAAGCAAATGAAGGTTTAGAAAAGTTAAAAGAATCTGTAGATGCAGTTATTGTTATTCCTAACGATAAATTACTTCAAGTAGTTGACAGACAAGTCACATTACAAGAATCGTTCATTATTGTTGATGAAGTATTGCTAAGAGGTGTTCAAGGTATTTCTGATATCATTACAGTTCCAGGTATTATCAACGTTGACTTTGCTGATGTTAAGACCGTAATGCAAGCTTCCGGTTCAGCATTGATGGGTATTGGTAGAGCTCAAGGCGAAGGCAGAGCAATCAAGGCTGCTCAACAAGCTATCAATTCTCAATTGTTGGAATCTTCAATCAACGGTGCTTCTGGTGTTATTGTTAACATCACAGGCGGACCTGATATGGGTATTCACGAAATCAGTGATGCCGCTTCTATTATCCATGATGCAGTTCTTGATGATGCTACAGTTATCATTGGTACAGCTGTTAATGAAAATATTCAAGGCGAAATTCAAATCACTGTTATTGCTACAGGTTTTGAATTGAAAAATAATTCAGCATCTCCGAAATTGGGACTATCTGGCACAGAATCAACTGATTCTTCTAGAATGAATGCTGCAGATTTCTTTTCAGGAGCATTCAATACTCAGACAAAATCAGTAATGTCTGACAGTAATAACAATTTTACAAATATTGAAATTCCTGATTTCTTAAAAAGATAGGATTATAAATAAAACATAAGTAAAAAAGCAGAGCCGAAGATCAGGCTCTGTTTTTTTATTCGCTTAAGATAGACAAATTCATTATTTCAATATCATCATAATCAATATGGTCACTTGGCATCATATTTTGTCCTGTTTTAATTGTAATTTGGTTCTTTTGATCGGCTAAAATTAAAGAATTTGGAATTTTAATCCTTTGACTATCACCATTGACGTGTAGTTCACCAATTTTACGCCCGTTAAAATAAATTTCTGCCGGACTTGAATATGCTGCTGCAATTCGGTTTTGTCCCATTGCCTTTGCGAGTTTTGTGTCTAATCCAACAATTGAACCTATGACAAGGTAATTCGTACTTCTCTTGGCATTAGATGTCATAATAAAATCTTTAGAGTAATAAGGTCCGATTGATTTTAGTCTGAAATCTCCTGCGTTTGCAGAATTTTTAGAAAAACTGTCATCTCCAAGGTGTAGAATTTCTGAATCCAACGAAATATCCGCAGCTTCACTTTTTGCAATTTCAATTTTCATTGGATTATTTAGACTGCCGGAACTATTAATTGTAAGTGAAAACGGTCTATAGCCTTCTTTTTCAACACTAAGAATTGTCGGTTGGTTGATTTGAATTCGAGGAAGCTCAAAGTTCCCGTTTGCATCAGTGTATGTTCTAAAATTTTTTTGAGGAATCGTAATTTTGGCAAACTCAACTCCTTGACCTGATTTTGAATCTATAACCTGATTGCTTTCCTGTTGACCTACTTTGCTCACTCCTCCGGTGTAAGTTGTTGCCCATGCTCCTTGAGTAAAAATAGTAATTAATGTTAAAAGATAAATAAGTTTTTTCATACAAATTTTATCTTACATTTGGTCAAAATTTATATCCGATATATGACTAAAACCGGTGTGGATATTATAATTTTAAAAAGTTCTTGAAAAATATTTTTTTTGAGGTAATATGATACTATGACAGTTAAATAAGCCGATGTGATGGAATTGGTAGACGTGCTAGACTCAAAATCTTGTGAGGTTCAACCCTCGTGCCGGTTCGACCCCGGCCATCGGCACCATAAAAGAGATAGGTTTCGCTTATCTCTTTTATTTTAAGTATGTAACAAATTTTTAATACTTTAGCAATTATAAAATTTAGTAAACTTATATAAAATACAAATTGAAAGGTTGATATAAATAATGAACATTCAAAAAATCATGACGGGCTTGGAAAAAACAGGTGTCAAAATGGTTGATGATGCAAAATTTCAACGCTATTCAAGATATTTACAAAATAATAATAAAGATGAATTATTAGAATCTATTGTAAAAGATGTACAATTTATTAAAGATTTTAATGTGCATGAGTCTGTAATTGCAAATATTAATAAAGCATCATTGCATATAAACAAATAAACTTATATAAAATACAATTGAAAGGTAGGTATAAATAATGAATATTCAAAAAATCGCAGCAGGTATTGAAAAAGCAGGTGTTAAATTTGTTGATGATACAAAATTTAACCATTTTTCAAAAAATGATTTGAAAAATATCAGTAAAGAAGACCTGATAAAAGACGCAAAATTTATTAACGATTTTATTGCTAGTTCAAATGTAATTGCAACTATGAATAAAGCCGCATTACATATCAATAAATAGTTTTATAATTATAAAATAATAAAAACGGGGTTGAATGAATTTTCAATCCCGTTTTTTATAGTGTATATAGTTTTATTTATTTTATTTGGTTTTCAGCTTCTTCTGGTTTTGTTTGCCTGTTAGCAATCTTTTCAATTTGTTCTTTTTTCAACACTTGAGTATTTGGTTCTTGAGTTTTTACTTCTTTCGTTGATTTTTCATTTTTACCTTTTTTAAAGATTAAATCCATTACCGGGTGCAAAATGATTTGTGATAGAATCGGAGCACAACCTGCTAGAATAAATACTGTTGAAACGATTGAACTAAATTCATGAACACCTTTGCCCAGTTTATAATCCTTGTTTTCACGAATTAGTTTTCCTAATTCTTCTCTTAAAGATTTTTTAGCATCTTTACTTGTTGCAGTATCAATTTTGTGTTGGAAAGTATCGTACAAATTAAGTTTTCTTTTATCTTCCTCACTATTAAAAAATTTATTGCTAATCAACTTATATACAGGCTTCTTCACTTTATTGATAAATCCAAGGTATAAACCTAGACAAAATGATTGATATAACAATTCTTTAGTTGCTGCATATTTTTTTGAACGTCCATTTGCGTTTTTATCAAAATAAATAAATGTTGGACGACCTAAAGCTTTTAATGTTGTTTCTACTGATATTGCGCAGATTGTATTTTGTGCAAATTCCGCAGCTTTGGGGTTTGTTAAAATGTTTGTAATTGGTGATATTTTCATAATCTACACCCTCATTCCTGTACGACTGTACGGTGCAATTGTATTTGTGTAACCTTGATAATAGTTTAACTTTTTCGGACCTTGTTGTGGTCTTAAATTTGTTGCTTGTGGTTTTTCTGGAGCAGAATTGGTACCTGCATTCGGGTCATAATTTGGCATCAATTTTTTCATAATTGGTGGCATTCCCAAGTTGCAGAATTTAGGTACAAAATAACCGGCTGCTGCGCATATTCCTAAGAAAGATAGAACCGCATTCGCATGTTTAAACTCAACTGTTCCTTTCTTCGCAACTAAACCGGTCAAACTTTCTGCTATTAAGCCCATTGAAAATGTTGTTGGAACACCAATAAATTCTGTTAATAATTCTCTTAAAGCTGCATACTTCCTTGCATCAGGCTTTTCTTTTTTGTCTGTAATACTTAAAATAGGTCTTACGGTACCCTTACCGCATGCGATAGCCATTACAGTATAAATAGGTTTGTTGTTTTCCCCTAAGTGCTCGCATATTTTGTGGATAAATGACATTTTTCTTACACTATCTTTTCTTTCTATTTATTGTACTAAATACACTTGTATTCTAAATCTATAAAGTAAAAAATCAATAGAAATTGCTCTATTGTTAAGAAATATTAATCAAATTTTTAGAATTCAAAAATAAAGTCATCAGACGGATTACCGGTGTTTAAACTTCCGTTGTCCAGTTCTTTAATCATATTTGGTGTAATCAAATGGTCTAAGGCATTTGGAACAAAGTGCTTTTCTTGAGTATCTTCTGTTTGTCCTTTAGTTGTTGGTGTAAAGGTTCTAACCTCTTTCGGGAAAAATCTCAAATGGAAATTTTGACTGATATTCTGTGCAATATTTGATTTTGAGTAAAGTTTAATTTTTTCTAAATGCGAAGTCGCTTGTGCTTGGTTTTGAGCAAGAAAATACCCGTTTGAATCGGATACTTCTTTTTGATATTTTGAACTCCACATGACAATATTATTCACCGTATCTGTTAAAACTGCATTTGTTGTTAGTATAACAGGATAAGAAATTTTGAAAGCATTTGAAATTTCTAACATTTCCCACAAATCACGTCTGTTTTGGGATTTATCTGTTGTTGCATAACCAGATATCAATGCTACAGATTTAACTCCAAATGCATCGGAGATTTGTTTTAATGCTTGAAAATCTATTTTATCAGTGTTTTGAAATTGATTAAGCATGCCTAAAGTAGTTGATTTTAACTCACTATTATTTGCCAATTTATCTCTAACCGTTGCCAAGTCAATTGCGCTTATATTTTTGTAGGTATTTAGGTTTTGAATTACATCATCTGCAACAATTTCAGATGTTTCTGGGAAGCAAAAATAATTATCGCAAACGGATAAAATATCTGTAGGTAAAACCAATACGTCAAACTGTATTGCTTGAACTTTTAATATAGATGTAAACAAAACAAATAATGTAAATAATAATTTCAAACCAGTCTTTTTCATAGTTAGATTATAGCATAATTTCACATAATGTGGTATAATAGACTTATGAATAGAGACTTGGTTAAAATTTTGGGATTTAATGTGGATACATTTTCTTTTGATGAGGCAGTTGAATATGCCTTTAATCATCACGGACAAGTTGTCACAATTAATCCTGAAATGATTTCTGCAGCACATTCTAATTCGGAATTCGCAAATATAATTGATAATGCGGATTTGATTGTTCCTGATGGTATCGGTGTTGAATTGGGATTAAAAATATTAGGTCATAATGTTCACAGAATAGCGGGTATTGAACTGGGTAAAGAATTAATTATTAAATTTTCTAAAGCCGGTAAAAAAATTGCAATGGTTGGTGCTAAACCTACCATTGTAGATGGGGCAATTGAAAATTTAAAAAATGAAATTCCCGAATTAAATATTGTGTATTCGCATGACGGATATTTTAAAAATGATGAAGAAATTTTAAATGAAATTGCAAAAACTCAACCGGATTTAGTTTTGGTCGCTCTTGGTTCTCCAAAACAAGAGTTTTTCATTCATTCATTGAAAGATAGGCTTCCAAATGCTACCATGATAGGACTTGGTGGAAGTTTTGATGTTTGGGCTGGTGTTGTTGAAAGAGCTCCTGAAATTTATCAAAAATTAGGATTAGAATGGCTTTATAGAACGATAAAAGAACCGCAAAGATTTAAGAGAATTTTCCCAACATTACCACTATTTGTTTTAAAAGTTTTTAAAGAAAGGCTGAATTTAAAATAATTATGTTAACAGATATAGAAATAAAAGAACTTGAGGATTTATCTAAAGAAAATAGACAAAATGTTATAAAAATGGTCTATAACGCAAAGTCAGGACACATAGGCGGGTCTTTGTCGTCTTGTGAAATCATGACTGTTTTATTTCACAAATGTATGAAACATGCTTTAGGAGGGAAAAATACATCTGATTATGAAATAAGAGATAGATTCGTTCTTTCAAAAGGGCATATTTCCCCCTTGTACTATTCTGTCTTATCTCAAATTGGATTTATTCCTAAAGATGAATTGATGACCTTTAGAAAACTTGGTTCGAGATTGCAAGGACACCCATCATTATATTGCCCCGGGGTTGAAGTTGCTACAGGTTCTCTTGGACAAGGATTATCAATCGCTTGTGGTAAAGCTATTTCGTTAAAACTTGATAACAATCCTGCACATGTTTTTGTATTACTTGGTGATGGGGAACTTCAAGAAGGCAGCATTTGGGAAGCTATGATGCAAGCCCCACATAGAAAATTAAATAATCTTACTGCAATTATTGATAGAAATAGATTACAAATAGACGGTTGCACAGAAAGTGTTAAGGCCTTGGATAATTTACAAGAAAAAATTAAGGCTTTTAACTGGAATGTTATTGAAATTGACGGTCATAATATTCAAGAAATTTATTTAGCATTAGAATCTTCTAAAAGCTCCGATAAACCTACTGCAATTATTGCAAATACAACAAAAGGTAAAGGGGTAAGTTTTATGGAAAATAATGCCGCTTGGCATGGCAAAGCTCCATCTCAAGAAGATTATGAAAAGGCAATGATGGAATTAAAATAAATAATAAATGGAGGGATAATGGGTATCTTCAGAAAAAATAATAAGAAATCCGGATTTACACTAATGGAAATTGCATTAGCAGTTTTGATAGTTGCAATTTTGGCAATGCTTACAGTTCCTATGGTTCAGCGTCAATTGAGTAAGTCTGATGAGTATGCTTATTATACAGCATATAAAACAATTGAAAAACTTGGTGGGCAGGTTGTTGCCAGAGGTGATTCTTTTGAAAATCCGGACATAACACTTGAAAATTTTCAAAAGCTTGAAAAAGTTAACAAATTTAAAATTGCATTCAATAAGTTTAATCAGAAAGCAAGATTATTTATTGCCTTAACAACAAATAAATTAGTTTATTCTGAAGCATTTTTATTCAATCATTTATTCCCAAATACCTTTGCTGCATCATCAGAAACGGCATTTGAAGATGAAAATTATAATGCTTTGGCAATGTATTTGCAATATTGTTCAGGTAAACAAGTATATGATATGACAGGTGCTCAGGATTATATTTATCAAGAATGTGACGGTGATGGATACAATTGTCAAAATAAGAAGAAATGTGATTCTAAAAATTCAAACTGTTGCAACACTGCGTATGTAAATATTGGTGATACCCCATCTTGTAATGCTAGTTGGAAATTCAAACAAAAGTATAATAAAACTACAAAAATTAAAACAAAAACAATTTGTGAAAAGAAGGAAGATGGAACTAAGGTTGATCCAAAATGTGAAGAAAAAGTTGTAGAAACCTCGAATACCGAAGAGGGGCTAACTTCTTGTACTCCATCTTCTACAGGAAACACTACAGTTACTTGTACAAAAGCAAATTCTGAAAAAGTACAACGTGTTGGTCATTTAGTAAGTCGTGCTGATGCCAAAAAAGCTATAGAGGAAACGCTTGCTGAAGGTGGTAACATAACTAATTGTAACCCTGAAAAAGGTGAATATTTATCACAAGCAGAAAAAGTAGCTATTGTTAAAGGGTTATTAGCTGCTTCTACATGTTCTCCGGAAGTTGTAAGTAATGATTATGAGACTGGAGAATCTGTAAATCGCGACTATGATACAGCTTCAATGATACGTTACCTTGAAAACGGGTATAGTGGTAGTAGCTTCTGTTCTACTTTTGTAAAACGTTATTGTACAACAACAGATGACATGGGAAATACTTATTCCGTATCGTATTCTGGAGGGTGTAATATAAATAAATCTACTCCAACATCTGATAATACTTCGTTTACTCCGTCAACTTGGACAAGGCCAACACCTACTAATATATGTACTTCAAGTTATGGATATTATAATATGCATAACACAGGGGGACGGTACAGCGTTATTTGTGAGTGTCTATCCGGTTATTTAGTATCAGAAAATAATGATAAAGTTTGTTGTCAACAACCGGCTGATAGTGATAAAAAATCTTATGCAACAAGTTCCGGTACTTGTATTGATTGTACTACAGATTTTAACTCTGTAACAAATCGTTGTTGCCCTAAATATTCAACATTCAATGGTACAAGTTGTGAATGTGCAAATGGTTACGAAATGCAAAATCCCGGAACAACAGGTGAATATTGTAAGCAAACAACGTGCTTCGGGGCTTCTCACATGGAAGGTGATGTTTGTGTTACAAATCCACCAATCTTGAGTGCTCAAAATTTATGCCGTTCAATCCAAAAATATTGGAATACAACAAGTGCTAGTTGTAACTCATTTACCGGTGATTATGGTGTAAATCAATCTGTTTATAATGCCGCAATGGGTAATGATGGTAAAACATTTATGTCTATTGCAGCTAAAGGAGGAAGTTTTGGTAATGTAACTCCAAATATTGTTCTATCAAATGGCATGAAGCTATGGATTTTAAGTAACAAAGCTGGCTCTATTCCGGGGTTGTCTTATAATCCAACAAATATCTCCGAAACTCAAAATGTTTGTAGGGATTTGAAAAAGACAACAAAAGCAGCTTGTTCACTAGCTGGGGGTACTTTCTGTAAGGCTGAGAGCAACTGTTTTACAATGGATAATGAAAGTTTGAAAAAAATGGGTGATGCAAGAAACTGTTGTGCTTCTCCTGATATGACATCACTTGCAGAGAATGCAAATTTCGAAAAAGATAATAGATCTTTTGCAATCAACGGCTTTACAATCTTTGTTGATATTAATGGAAATAAAGGTTCAAGCACTTTGTGGGAAGATGTATTCCCGTTCTTTGCAAGTGCCAACGGGCAAGTTTACCCGGGTTATCCGCTAGATGGTTACAAAGCAAATGATGAAAAAGGTAAAAATTCCGGCTTGTATCTTGCAGCTAATAGTTCAACTTATTTGCCTGTAGATGTTTATTATTATGCATCTAATTCTTCCGGTAAATCAAGAAGAAAGATTGTTGCATATTCCGGTGTATCTTATGCAAGGGGTGCATGTTATGCAAAAATGATAAATAAATATACTCCTTACTGTATGAACTTGGGTGACAAGTTTGTAGATGGAAAAAAATATTCTTCTTCAGAAGATTCGGCAAAATTACCATCTAGAATATCAGATGCGGATAACAATCCATGTAACGATCACAAATGTTTCGTTGGAGTAAGAAAGAAACTTAGATTTTTCTAAGGTAATGTAATGGTATGATTTAGTGGACTTTGGTGTTTTGCCAAAGTCCCTAATTTTTTAGAAAGGTTAGTTAATGATTATTGATAAAATAGAAAATATTTCAATTTACAAAAATATCCCAGAGATTGCAAGAGATTTTATTTTGAGTTTAAAAAAAGAAACTCCAAGTTTAGGCAAGCACGTTTTGTCTGAATCTATATATGCAAATGTTGAAACTTACGAAACAAAATTATTAGAAAATGGCAAATTTGAGGCTCACAAGGATTATATTGACGTTCAAATTTTGTTAAAAGGGCATGAACAAATCTTTATTGCTCCACAAAACAGTTTGACGATATCTGAGCCTTATGATGCAAAGCGCGATATTGAATTTTATTCAGATAATATTTGTTCATTTCAAAGTATAAAATTAGACGGAACGAACTTTGTTATGTTATTTCCGCATGAAGCACATGCTCCACAAGTTTCAATTGATGAAAAGCTGGAAAATGTTTTAAAAGTTGTTGTGAAAATTAAAATCTAGTTTATTTTTTTAATTTTTCAGGATAAACATTCCATTCAATTTCATCGTTTTTCCTGAACCAAGTAAGTTGTCGTTTAGCATAATTTCGGGTGTTCTTTTTTAGTAATTCTTTAGCCTCATCAAGTGAGTACTGGTTGTCAATGTAGCCCAAAATCTCACGATAGCCAATAGTGTTGACTAAATTTGGAATACGACCGTGTTTTTCAAGTAAGTGTTTTGTTTCTTCAACCAGTCCTGTTTCAACCATAATATCAACCCGTTTATCAATTCTTGAATATAAGATATCCCTAGGGAAATTTCGTCCAAGCCATTTTATATCATACTCTTTTTCTTTGATTCCACGGGATTCTGCAAGAGTTTTGCCCGTGTGTTTAACGATTTCAATTGCTCTTATGATTTTTTTCTTATCGTTAGAACTGATATTTTCTGCCGATTCGGGGTCAAATTTTGATAATATATTCTTTAATTCGGCATAATCTAATTTATATAATTCATTTCTAAGTTCTCGATTTGCTTCAATTTGAGGTAAATCATAATTCTTTAGAAGAATATCAATATATAACCCTGTTCCGCCAACGATTATTGGTATTTTACCTTTAGAAAAAATCTCTTGTATTTTTTGATTTGCTTCTTGTTTATACAAACCTGCAGAATATTCAAATTCAGGCTCAACTATATCAATCATATAGTGGGGAATTCCGCAACGTTCCTCAATTGTTGGCTTTGCTGTTCCTATATCAAATCCTTTATATACAAGTCTAGAATCAGCAGAAATTATTTCTCCGTCAATTTGCTTTGCAAGTTCTATTGAGTAATCCGTTTTGCCACTAGCTGTTGCTCCAACAATAGCAATTACTTCTTTTTTATTTGAGGAATGTTTGTTCATAATATGAGAATACTAACACAACTATGTAAACAATTAAATAGTAATAAAGTAATAAAACAACAAAATATGCAATCGGATTAAACATTAAAAATGTGTTTAGAACAGAAATACCAAAGGTCAAAATATTTATATAAATGAATAATAAAATTGATTTTGGAAATGATATAAATATTTTTTTTATCGCATAGTATAATGCTTTGAATGGATTTTTTTCACAATAAACAACTTCTGGAATCCAAAGCATTGTTATAAATGAAGTAATTGTTGAACAAATCAAAATTAACAAGTACCAACAATTGATAACAATGAGTTCATTTTTAGATAACTGCGAAACCTCGTCAATCAATTCTTTGCTTGAAACCATTAGATTTTTTATATCAAAAAAGTCTAAATTAACTGTTCCTATGTATTTCCATACAAAATAGGTGATAATAGCTAAAATAAATCCATAAAAAATGGTAGAAATTGCAATTATTCCTAAAAATGGTAAAAATAACTTTCCTATTCCTTTAGGTAAAGACAAAATTAGATTTCCAAATGCTTTTGCTCTGTCTTTATCGAACACATAAAGCTTATTTGAAAACTTCAAAGTCTTTTTTACCATATAAAACCAAGCAGAGAAAAAACCGGCAGCCATAACAAATATAGTAATACCTGCAAGTATAAGTTTGGGAATATTATCAACCGTTGAAGATGCATAACTGAAGTACCAACTTAAAATTGATAGAAAGATAATAAGTGGAGTTGCTAGAATTATGCAATCATTCGTTTGTTTAAAGCTATTTTTAAATAGTTTAAGCATCAGACCTCTAATCTTTTTTTATATTAGTTGTTTACCGATTGTTCTTCTTTAGTTTCATTTTGTTTTTTAGCATTCATTTGGCGTTTTCTTTTACGTCTTCTCATCAAATCAACGAATGCTTCAATTCTTGTAATATAACCTGCTCTACCTGTTTGTTCGTCCATAATAAGCGGAAGAATTGGAATTTCGCAATTTTCTCTCATTGATGGGAAAATATTTTGTGACATGATTTCAGGCATACAAGTGAACGGGCTTATGTGAATAATACCGTCAATTCCACGTTCATTTGCATAAGCTACATCGGATACACATTCTAATGCATCACCACCGATATCTCTCATCAAATAAGGCTTTGCAAGTCTGTCGGCTCTTTGTAAGTGCGTTTCACCTTTTCTGAATATTTTAGGAATAATTGCATCTTTCAAAAAGCTGCTTACCGTTAAACTTCTGCGAACCTGAACACCCATTCTGCCAAGTTCTTTTTCTATACTTTGGTTTGAAAATTCATCGTTAACTACGTAAATTTCGCCTGTAATATCAACATATAGAACTTCTTTATTCGGATTGATTTCAACCTTTTTCATTTCTTCATCAACTTGTTTTTTTGCTTTTTTTAATCCTGAGATTGTGTCATGAGCATCAATATATTTTAATGATTTTAGGTAATGTTTTTCAGCATCTCCGTGATGAATTTCTCTTGCTCTGTAGTATGACAACTGAGTTTCTAGTTTATCAAGCATAAATACTTTCAAAATTGCAATCAAAATTGCTCTGCCAAATAAGAACGGATTATTTTTACCACTAGCCTCTTTTAAGAAGTTATACATACCTTTAATTCCGTCATACAATTGGAGTTCAAGGTATTTGGTTTCATAACCCAAGTCGTGTAATGCGTTTTCAATACATTTCCCGTATTCACCAAGTCTGCAACACCCCGGGGAAGTAATCATTGCAACATAATCCGTGCCACCTTCAATTGCTTCAATAAAGTTGCCTAAAATCAATTTGTAAGGCAAACAGATAGCTTCAGGTGCGTGTTTTGTACCTAGTGATAGGGATTTCTTACTTGTGTACGGCTCAACATAAGGCTCACAACCAATAATTCTTAATGCTGCAGCCCAAGCATAACTGATTGTTCCCATGTGTGGGAATGATATTTTTTTCTTTTTTTGTTCTTTTTTATTAGTCATTTTTATATTTCCTAGTCTGTGTATTTCAAGTCCGGGTGTCTTGCTGCCTGAACTTCATCTATCTTTTTAACAGGTGTTGTATGAGGAGCAGACAAAATTTCTTCCGGATTTTCTTTGGCCTTTTGAGCTATTTGAATCATTGTTTCTACAAAATCATCAAGCATTTCTTTGTGTTCTGATTCTGTTGGTTCAATCATTATAGCTTCATGCACAATCAATGGGAAGTATACGGTTGGAGGGTGTGTATTTCCGTCCATCAATGCTTTTGCAATGTTTAGAGTTGAAACACCGCTCTCATGTTTTTGTCTTTCTCCAGATAGAACGAACTCATGCATACAAGGTTCATCGTATGGTAAATCATAATATTTTTTTAGTTTTTCTTTTAAGTAATTTGCATTTAAAACAGCATTTTCTGATGCATGTTTCAAATTTTTGCCCATCATTAGAATATAAGCATAAGCTTTTACAAGGACAGAAAAATTACCGTAAAAATCTTTAACACTACCAATTGAATTTTTTAGGTCGTAATTTCTGAAATATTTTTCACCATCAAAATCAACAATTGGTGTTGGTAAATAATCTTTCAATTTTTCAACAACAGCAACAGGACCGGCCCCAGGACCACCACCACCGTGCGGAGTTGAAAATGTTTTGTGTAGGTTCAAGTGAACAACATCAAACCCCATAAGTTTCGGATTTGTGTAACCCATAATTGCGTTGAAATTTGCTCCATCATAATATAACAAAGAGCCATTTTCGTGCATTAGTCTTGAAATTTCTTCAACATTTTCTTCAAAAATTCCCAAAGTATTGGGATTCGTCATCATAATCGCTGCGACATCTCTGTCTAAAACACTTTTTAATGCGTCAATATCAACTTGACCTTTTTCATTTGATTTAATTTCAACAATGTCAAAACCACTCATCTTTGCACTTGCAGGATTAGTTCCGTGAGCAGAATCCGGAATAATAACTTTTGTTCTCTTTTCACCAATAGAATCAAAATACTTTCTAATAATCATCATGCCGGTCATTTCACCGTGTGCGCCAGCAGATGGTTTGAGTGTAATTGCATCCATTCCGGTGATTTTTAATAGTGAAGATTGAAGATTATACATCAATTTTAATGCACCCTGTGCCATATCGTCACTAACATTTGGGTGAATATTAAAACCGTCTAAAGATGCTAATAACTCGTTAACTTTAGGATTATATTTCATTGTGCAGGAGCCTAAAGGATAAAAACCTTGTTCAATACAAAAATTCAAGTCTGACAACTCTTTGTAATGACGCATAACATCTAGCTCGCTAAGTTGTGGAAGATTTGTATCTGCAGTTCTGCATAAATTTTTCGGTAAAAAATCAATATTAATCTTCTCGTCGGTAAGATTAATTCCGTCTGTACCGTTACTTTTTTCAAAAATTGTTTTCATATCCTAAATAATCCCCTGTTTTGCCAAGTCTTTTTTTATTCTATCTAATCCAGTCTGAATAATTCTTGATATTCTGGACTGAGAAATATTGAATTCCTCTGCAATTTCTCTCAATTTTTTTTCTTTAAAAAACTTATATTCAATTAGTTCTCGTTCTCTTGGTGGAAGTTTTTTCATTGATTCCAAGATACCCTCTTTGAGTTCTGAAAATTCGATTGATTCTTCCGGTGTTTTATCCTGCGATTTAATTTGAGTTGGAATTTCAGCATCTTGAAGTTCATCAATAGATAGAATGTTTTTATAAACATCTGCCCTCATTTCAGCATCATTAGTTTCCGCATCTTCATCAATTGAAACTTGTTTATTTTTAAGAGTGTACCATTTATATCTTCTTCTTACTTCGTTTCTAATAGCCCATTTAATAGCAGTTGAAAGATAAGTATTATTATACTTTTCAGGTTCTTTATTCTTGAACAGAATATATAAAGCATGAGTTCCAATATTGATAAGTTCCGGAAGCTCAATCAGATGAGAATTTGAGAATTTCTGATATTCGACTTTTGCAATAATTTCTATCAGTTCCTTATATTCTTTGAGTTTTATATTTTCTTCAGCTGACATTATATAACTAATCCTAAAAATAACTGTAATATATTACAAATCTATAATATCAAAAAAAATTATATATGACTAGCTAATGTAATTTTCCTTAACATAAATTATGCTCTTGGAAAATAGGAGAGATTATGAAAATTTTATTTTGTACAGATGGGTCAAAGATTAGTTATCACGCAATCCGGAATTTTTCAAGATGGTTCAAAGATTTTACAGTTGATATCCTATGCGTTATAGATTTGAGTTTTTTACCGGATACTATTTCTGTTGAATCAAGTGGGTTTAATAGACAGTGTGCAAATTCAGCCGATGTAATTCTTGACTATACTGAAAGATTCTTGAAAGAATTTGATATTGTAATTGGTGAAAAATTGAAAATGTGTGGTTCAACTGTTGATTCAATATTAGAAACTCTAAATACAAACCAGTATGAATATGTTGTATTGGGTTCTCATGGTAAAAAAGGTATTCAAAAGTGGTTAGGTTCTGTGTCGCAAGAGGTTTCCTCTGTTGCCAAAATTTCTACTTACATTTCAAAGGAACTTAACGATTCAAAAAAAATACTATTCACTATTGATTCTCTAGATACAACACCAAAAGTTGTTTCTAAATGTATTGAAACTATGAATTTGTCGGACAAGGATATTTATCTTACGACAGTTTATGAAGTTCCGGATTATTTATTTTTAGAAGGTAATTTAGATTCAAATTGGATAATTGAAGTTGAACAAAAACAGGAAAAAGCAGCAATGCTTTTACTAAATCAGTTTGAAAAAATTTTTATTGAGTCTAATTTGAATATCAAAGATAAAGTTATTTTACGAGGAACTCCTGCTCAAGAAATTATTAAATACGCATCAATCAATGAGATTGATTTGATTGTATCCGGCGTTAGAGATAAAAAAGGCTTATCACGAATATTCTTAGGGTCAGTTAGCAAAAGAATACTTGAAAATACCAATTCAGACTCTCTAATTATTAGAATTAATAAATAATTTCTAGAATACCATTTTCATTCAATATAGCATTTGCACCATAGGGAACTGTTGCTTTATGTCGAGAATGTGAAATCGGATAATTTGAAATAACTGGGATTTGCAATTCTATAGCAAGTTCTTTAAACAGATTATCAAGCCATATTTCATTGTCAATTCCGATAAAATCACCAAGAACAATTCCTGAAATATTCTTTTTGAATTTTGGAATATTTAAAAGTTGTCTAAAATATTTGTCGATTTTATAGACATCTTCATTTATATCTTCTGCAAACAAGATAAATTTTTCATCGGGGATAAAGTCAATTCCGGCTAAAGATACCAGAGTTGCAAGATTTCCCCCAAAAGTTATTCCCTGTGCAGCTCCGTAAAAATAAAAATTCGGATTATTGGGTTTTATTGATATTTTAGAAGATGTTAAAGTCTCCCAAAAATTAGTTTCTGTAAATTTATCTATTTCATTATTCGAAAAGTCGCTTTGAATCATTGGAGCGGAAAATGTTATAAGTCCGGACTTTTTTAAAATAATAGCGGAAAGCGCCGTAATATCAGAGTATCCACAAAATATTTTAGGATTATTCCTTATTGTTGTAAAATCCAATTTATCAAGTAGTCTTATTGCGCCATATCCCCCACGAGCACAAATAATTGCATCTGTCTCAGTGTCTGCAAATGCTTGATTTATATCAAAAGCACGTTCTTCGTCCTTTCCTGCCAAATATTTGTTTTGATTAAAGAGGTTTTTTCCTAATTTAACCTTATAACCTTGTTTTTCTAAATAATTTATCCCAACTTGCAACTTACTTTTATCAACATTACCGGCTGGAGCAACAATAGAAATCGTTGAACCTTGTTGTAATTTTTTCGGTTTAATTAAGTTCATAAACCCTCCCTTTTTGAAGTTTATTTGTTATAATTACTTTATCATGAATAAGAATTACATTCCGTTATATAGAAAATACAGACCACAAACAATTGAACAAATTGTTGGGCAAGAACACATTAAAAAGGCTTTAGCAAATGCAATTGAGATGAATAGAATTTCTCATGCATATCTTTTTACAGGGCCAAGAGGAACCGGTAAAACTTCTACTGCCAGAATTTTTGCAAAATCTCTAAACTGTGAAAAAGGACCAACAATTAATCCTTGTAATGAGTGCGAAAATTGTCGCAATATTACTAATTCAATTCCTATTGATGTTATTGAAATTGATGCGGCTAGTAATCGTTCTGTAAATGATGCAGATGAAATTATTCAAAAAGTTGCTCTAGCACCTGTTCAGAGCCGTTATAAAATTTATATAATTGATGAAGTTCACATGTTGACTAATCAGGCATTTAATGCGTTGTTAAAGACGTTAGAAGAGCCTCCGAAGAATGTTATTTTTATTCTCGCCACAACAGAAGTTCACAAAGTTCTTGATACAATCAAAAGCCGTTGTCAAAGATTTGATTTTAAACGTATTACGACTGATGATATCGCAAAACATTTGCGTTACATTTCAGACAAAGAAGATATAAATATCACAGATGATGCTCTTAGATATATTGCACAAAATTCTGCTGGCGGAATGCGTGACAGTATAGCATTGTTAGATCAATTGAGTGTTTTAAATTCAACAAGCGAAGCGATTTCTGTTGATGATATTAATAGACTTTTAGGAAGACTTTCTTTCCAATCTTTGACTTCTTTATTTGAAGCTATCGCATCTTCAAAACAAAATGAAGCACTTGATATATTGAATTCTATATATAATCAGGGGAATGAGCCAAGTCAGATTTTGTCAAATTTACTTGAATATTTTAGAAACTCATTAATCATTAAATCAGTTGGGAATAATGATGTTACAGGAGTTGTTCAATTAAATGAAGAACAAATTAAAATCCTCCAAGATAAAGTTAAAACCTTAGAAGTTCACCAGATTATTTCATTGATTGATAAATGTGCTGCTTATATCAAAGAATTAAAACAAACTGCAAATCCAAAGTTGTGGCTTGATGTTGCAATTCTTGATTTGGCTAATTTAACAGAAAATACAAAACTTGAAGATTTGCAAAAAAGAATTACATCTTTAGAATCTGGTGCTCCGGCAAAAATGGTGAATGCATCAGCTTATAATACTCCACCATCTCCTGTTATGAAACAAGAGGTTAAGAGACCGACAATGCCACCTAGACCCGTAATTCAGGATTCAGCACCTCAATCAAAACAAAACACGACTGCGACTTCTAAACCTGCTATTAATACAACGGAGGAAGATGTTTTAAATCAATCTGTACCTATGTCAAAACCTGCACCTGCAAATGGTGTGAAGGCGCTTTGGGTTAAGTTGCTGGAAAATATTACAAGTTTTCCATCTCGAGCAATTTTGAAACAACAGGCTTTGCCAGTTAAGATTGCAAGTGATGAGGTTATTGTTTCAATTAAAAACCCAAGTTGGTTAAAACAATTCGGACCTGAGGGTACGAAAAATCATTTCATTGTAGAAGCTTCAAATGCTTTATTCCCAGGGAAGACACCTAAAGTTATTGTTAGAGCCCCTCAAGCAGGTGATGATAAGTTAAGAGCGGAGTCTAAAACTGATGACGATGATTTGCCTGCCCCTGCACCCGCTAAAAAGCCTTTAGTTCACGATAATCCGCCAGAGATGAACGATGAAGAGGTAAAGGCAGTCGTTACTCAAAAAGAACAAATAACTAAGTCTGCGCCTCAGACCAATGCTCAATCTAAAACAATTGATTCAAGAATTCAAAATGCAAAAGCTGAGATGTCTAAAATTGCCTCAAATCCTGATTCTTCCTATCATACAGACAATGTGAATATGGTTATGGATTTGTTTGAGGGAAAATTTATTGACTAGATAATTAATATTCCTTAATATTTGATATAATATTCTAAAGTTTTTCAATATGTATTCCGTATATATATTTGTAATTAGTAAACACATAATATACGGGGTGTGTATTAACATGTATGAAGATCTATTAAGAAAACAAATTATTGTTGAGCTTAAGAATTTAATTAAGAAGGCAGAAACTTTAGAAGAAGATAAGGATACTTATTGCGAATTTATGAAAGGTATGATTTTAAACACATATAGTGTTAATTAGTCATTTGTCGAATTTAATTTTAACCAAATATAAATTAGATTGTAGCTATGAAAATAGTTATAATTGGAGGTGTTGCAGCGGGAGCAAAAGCTGCAGCTAAAATTAAACGATTATTACCAAATTCAAGTGTGGACATCTATACAGATGATACACATGTTTCATATTCGGCTTGTGGTTTGCCATATTATATTGAGGGCAATTTCTCAGACTATCGGGCATTGTTAGTTCGTTCCGTTGAAGAATTTAAAGAAGCTGGTATTGATGTTCATCTGGAAACAAAAGTTGAAAAAATTTTGCTTGCTCAACAACAAGTGCTTGTTTGTTCAAAATTGAAAGCAAAGCTAGTTCCTTATGACAAACTAATCATTACGACAGGTGCAAGACCTTATATTCCACCAATTTTAGGTTATGGAAATCTTAATAACGTTTTTGTTCTTAGAAAAATAGAAGACGGCATAAAAATTCGTGAAAAGATGTTAAACTCTAAAAGTGCTGTAATTATTGGGAGTGGTTACATTGGGATTGAACTTCTTGAAGCATTTGTCAAAAATGGATTGAAAGTCAATGTAATTGAACGAAACGAGAGGATTATGTCCGTTTTTGATGATGAAATATCGGATAAATTAAGAGAGCGTCTTGAAAATTCTAACTTGGGAGATTTTCGATTTCATACAGGGGAGGAAGTTATTGAATTTGAAACTAAAAACACGACAGCAACAGGGATTATAACAGCTTCCGGAAAAGAGTTTAAAGCAGATATGTTTGTGATTTGTGCAGGAGTAAAACCAAATGTTGAAATCGCTAAAGATGCTGGGATTGAGCTAGGACCAACAGGAGCAATAAAGGTAAATAAACTTATGCAAACATCAGTTCCGAATGTCTTTGCCGCTGGTGATTGTGTTGAAGAACGACATTTGATAAATAGGCAGCCGGTATGGATTCCGCTTGGTTCAACGGCAAATAAAGAGGGTAGATGCGCTGCAATGAATGCAGCAGGTGTCTACTCAGAGTTTGAGGGAGTTTTAGGTTCCTCAGTGACAAGATGCTTAAATACAACAATGTCTATGACAGGATTAACGGAACGAGATGCGCAAAAGTTTGGTTATAGCACGGTTTCTGTTATTATCTCAAAATCTGATATGGTCGGTTATATGCCGGAAGCTGATGATATAACACTTAAAATTGTTGCAGATAAAATCACAGGTTTACTTCTTGGGGGACAAGCTATAGGCTCTGTTGGGGCAGATAAGCGCATAAATGCATTAGCGAGTGCATTAGTTGGACATTTGACAGTTGAAGAATTTCGCAATAATGATTTAACTTATTCTCCGCCTTACTCAACAACAATTGATCCCTTGCTAAATGCAATGGACATTTTGTGCTCAAAAATAATTAAACCTTGCTAAGATAGTTGCTTTTTTATATATTTTGCAACAGCTTCACCCATCGAAAAACAGCTTGCTTGAACTCGTAATGCTCCTTGTGCCATATAATCTGCTGAAATTCCTCGTCCAACGATGAATAAATTATCATAGTCATAAGACATTAAACTTTCGATTGGAAGTTGATATTCCCCAGTTTTTTCAAGTGTAGAGCTATTTTTACCCTTGTTGTGAACATCTACGGGATAATTTGAAATAAGCGCCGGATTTTCAAATTTCTTACCTGATTTTAAATCATCTATTGTATAGATATATTTACCTTTAATTCTATTTGAAACCCTTACGCCAAGGCAATCTGCGATATTTGAAATATAAGCATTTCCAAACCCTGGGAAGTATTTTTTACAAAATATTGATAGTCTTAAAATTGCTTCTCTTGCTTCAATTAGCGCCTTTGTAGAATCCTTTACAAGGTTTGGATTGAGGTTTTCAGGTATCCTAGGGCAGTTGAAAGCCAATGAATTCGGCATTCCAGCGACGGTAAAAACCTGAAAGTAGTTTCTATCAGTGTCTTTTAGCACTCCATCTTGCACCGCTTTATCAAAAAATGGTGCTAAAGCCCAGTGTTTATCTGTATCCCACGTGTAGGCTGTAGATAAATGTATATCTTGATTTATATATTCAACAGTTGTTACATCTCGGTTTTTATCAAGGGCTAAAAGCCAATCAGAAAAGGCTTTTAAATCGACTCCACTCATAATAAAACGTAAACTCATTGGCTGATATTCTGATTTCATCTCTAAAAATTTGCAATTAATTTTATTTGAAAAATCACAATTCCCGGTTGCATCTACAAAGTACTTCGCTCCGATATATACTGATAATGGTTTGTACTTAACGGTTGTATTATTATCTGTATCTACCGTTTCGTTATATACAGATAATATTTCCTTGTTTACTTCAATAGATAAGACCTTATTACTATCAGCTTTGACATCTTTAGCTTCAGCATTAAATCGAACCTCAACTCCAACATCACGCATCATCTTGTCTAAGACTATTTTCATAAGTTCAGGATTGAACCAACCGGAATTACCTTGATATGTTACTTGTCCACCGACTTTTTTTAACTCTTCAATCAAAATATGATAAAAATCGGTATTTATTTGATGATTACCGCTCATCATAACCGGTACAACAAGTCCGGAAGTTATAGTTCCCCCCAGATGTATTCCACGTTCAATAAGTAAGGTTTTTAATCCCAACTTCCCGCTCATATAAGCTGCAGAACAACCTGCAGTTCCTCCGCCAATAACAATAACATCATAATCTTTATTCATATATTTATTATAAATCGTAAGCCTTTTAAGGCAAAAATGTTAAGAATATTTGTATGCATAAAAATTCAGTATCGTTACGATATATACAGATAATATTATTAAACCTTTTTAACTGATTTGTACAATTTATTATAATGTGAGGTTGACATCTTGTCGCTATTTTTCACCTCTGAATTTCTTCTTTCGAGAATAGCCTCATTAAGGGCGGTTAAATTTTCGTCACGATAAAATATACCTGCCTTAGTTTTTAAAAGTCCTAAATCGAATTCTGAGAGGGGCGATTTTATTAATGATTTATCTTTTGTAGCAATTGTGCCAGAAAATTTTCCCAGACGTTCATTATAAATATTTCCAATTTCAAATCCTGCAGCCTGCATGGCATTTCTTATTGAAGCTGATGTTGAATATGTCAAAATCATTCCATCTGGTTCAAGATGCTCAAAAAGAAGCTTGAAAAATTCATAAGACCAAAGACAAGGACATTTTGATGGTGTAAAAGCATCTAAAAAAATCAAATTATACAAATTTTTGTCTTTGAGAATAATTTTTCTCGCATCATCATTTTTTAATTCAAAATCTATGTCCTGTAATTTATATGTTTTTAACCTCTTTTTATAACAGTTAGATATATTCCTATAATATATATTATGTAAAATGGCTGATAAATTATCAAAAGATGACTTATTATACCTTTGATTTCTTAAAAGGTTAAAATACCCCCTGATATTTGAGTCAAAATATTGAACAAAATCCTTAGAATTGAGAATCGAAAAAACATCTCCATTTTCAATAAAATCATTACAATTATCTTGAATTTTTTCAAAAATTAAATAATTTATCAAGGGATTAATTTTCGGGTGCAAAATTTTCTTACTACACGTAAGATATTTATTAATTTTATCATATTGAAAATTAAATTTTTGATTTGAAATATTTTTAACACCGGTTCTTACAAATGGAGATAAATATGACAAAACTTTATCTGTATCTATCGCTCTGATATAAATGCCCAAGGACGCCGGCTTAATAATATTATTAGTATGTATCGTATCGTTATTTACTGATAATATTTTCTCTTTACCTGCCAAATTATTATTGGTATGTATCGCTTCGATATCATATTTGTTAGAAGAAATTTTTATAGAATTTTTTTCTGAAAAATTTTTTAAAAAATAATTTTCAAATAAAAAATTTAAAAAACTTTTTGTGTTGTATCCAATTCCATAACAAATGTCTAAAATTTTGATTGACTTTTTCTTTAATAAAGAATCGAAATCTACAGGATAGATAAATTTTTCATAAGCTTCTGTTAAAGCCCCTGTTGCACTATGATAGATATCGTCAAAATCCGTATTGAATAGCCCAACAGAGCCATCATTGGTAAAATATGGGTGAAATTCATACATACTGGTCAATTCTCCCCTATCCCAAATTTATAAATGCCCCTTTTAATATAGCACAATTATGCCGCAAATTCAAGTATATTGGCAAAAACGTCATAAAATATTGTTGTTTACCCTCTCTAGCTCTCCCTGACAAGGGAGAGAACAAGTAAAAGATTCTACTAGTATCGCTGATTAGTGAGAGAATACAGTTAAGTCTTCCCTAGTTAGGGAAGATTTAGATGGGTAACGATTTAAATCTCACAAAACCTCAAATGCTTTTTCTAATTCTAAATAGACACCCTCTATATTATTATCAATATCATTATTCCAAAATCTTATAACCTTATAGCCTTTACTTCTTAAATAATCGGTTCTTTCTTTGTCGTAAATTATATTTCGTTCTTCATTATGCTGTCCGCCATCAAGTTCAATAATTATATTCTTTTCTCGACATATAAAATCTACAATATATTTACCCATAGCATATTGTCGCAAAAAACGATAGCCGTGAAACTGACGGTTTCGAATTATTTGCCAAAATTTTCGTTCTTGGTCAGTCATATTTTTTCTTAAATTACGTGCATTTTGCTTTATATTATTCATTATTTTAATATATATTATAAATTGACTATTGTAAATATATATTGCTTACCCTCTCTAGCTCTCCCTGACAAGGGAGAGAATACCATTAAGTATTCCCCGATAAGGAAAGATTTAGATGGGTAAATAACTAAAGGCTTCAGATTTTTAATTTTTTGTATTTTTTGCTGTTTTTGGTATAATACTGATGTTAGAATGAGGAAATTATGAAAGTAAGTGTGAAAGTGCCGGCAACAACGGCAAATATTGGTCCAGGATTTGACTGCTTGGGTATGGCTTTGCCTATCTATAATACGATAACAATAGAAGAAACCGTACTTCCGGGAACGGGTATTGAAATTAATGTTATAGCTGAAAGTGCTGCTATAGATGAGTTATCCTTAGAACATATTCCGTTAGATGAAAATAGTCTTGTTTATAAAGCTGTTGAACTTCTATACAACTCTATCGGACAAACTCCAAGTGAACTAAAGATAAATATTCATTCAAATATTCCGGTTGCAAGAGGTTTGGGTAGTAGTGCTTCTGTTATTGTAGGGGCATTAATTGCTGCAAATGAACTATTAGGCAAGCCTGCTGATGAGGTTGCTTTATTATCAATTGCTTGTGAAATCGAGGGACACCCTGATAACATTACTCCTGCAATTGTTGGTGGGCTGGTTCTATCTTCTCAAGAAGATGATGGTTCTGTTATATATAGAAAATTGAATTGGCCGACTGAATGGGCTATAACAGTTTGTGTTCCGGATTTTGAACTTTCAACAGACATTGCACGTTCTGTATTACCTAAAGAAGTTCCAATGAAAGATGCAATTTTTAATGCTCAACGTTTGGGCATGTTCGTTCAAGCTGTTAATACAAAAGATGCTGAATTGATGAAATTGGCGCTGAAAGACAGGCTTCATCAACCATACAGAATGAAGTTAGTTCCGGGGTTAGACAAAATCATGGATAACTTAAGACACATTGATAGTGTTTTGGGTTGCGTTTTGAGTGGAGCTGGGTCTTCAATTCTTGTTATTTCAGAGAAAAATGACTTAGATAAAATTCGTGGAATTGTAAAAGATACATGGACAGATCAAAATATCAAAAGTGATATTAAGACGCTAAATATAGAGCAAACAGGTGCTCAAATTGTATCAAACGAAGATTAATATTAGTAATTTATATTAGAAATTATACCAATTAAATATAATCAAATATCCTCCATAATATTTTTGAAAAATGGAGGATATTTTTATGAATGTTACTATTTTAGATACTTGTGTCGGGTGTGGAGCATGTGCAATTATTAATCCTGAAGTCTTTGATATTCAAGGCAACAAGGCTATTGTCAATCCTACATCTATCGACAAAACTGAAGATTTGTGTATTGATGCTGCTTTGAGTTGTCCTGTAAATGCTATAGAAATTGATGAATATTAAGATTTATAACTTCTCTAAAATTGAATAATAACAAGGAAATTGCTTATTTTAAAATTTGAGATAGGCAATTTTTTTATGCAAAATTTTTTTATAAATATGTAGGTTAGGTTTATTTTATTTATTAACTTGGAAAGGTAGGTTAAACTATGGTTACACAAGTGGCAGCTCATTCTTATCAAACAATGACAGCAAATGACAAAGGTTCATTCGTAAATAGAACTAAATGTGCAGGTGCTCATATTACAAATGATGTAAAATATAATGTACTAGGAGCCGGTGTGTTGGCTGGTGGAGCTGCTGCAGGTTATGGTGTATATAAAAAACCGGATTTAGTTGTGAAGGCTTTCGAAAAAGCCGGTCAATGGGTGTCAAAATTTGGTTCAAAATTGACGGGTGTAAAAAATGGCAATATTGCAAAAGCCGGTACATTGGTTGAAAAATATGCAACAAAAGTATTAGAAAAATTACCTAAATATGGTAAAGCTGGAGCTTTAGCAGGTGTTGCTCTATTAACTTTAGGAGCTTTGACCGGTGTTATTTCAAAACATTCTTATCAAGCAGGTAAAATTGACCAAAAATACATTGATCAGGCAAAGTTAGAAAATATGACAGGTACAATTATCGTATAAATTTCAACAGACAACAACTTAAAAAGGCGGGAATTTAATTCTCGCCTTTTTCGTATGTAAAACATATTTTTAGTCGTTGATTATCAGTAGAAACAATTGCCCAACGAATAATTGAGCCATACTGTTCTGACAATTTGTCCTCAATGTATTTAGATGTCAAATTGTCTCTAATATCCAAATATGCGAAATTTGAAATAATTCTCGTCATATTATTCAACCGTAACTGATTTTGCAAGGTTTCTAGGTTGGTCAACATCTTTACCTAGGAACTCTGCGATATAATAGGCAATTAACTGCAATGGAATAGTTGCAACAATTGGTGACAAGTACTCATGAACTTCCGGAACTTTGATAATAAAATCAAATAAATCTTCCAGTTTAGGGTCAGAAGAGTTTGTCAATGCAACCATTCTAGCATTTCGAGCCTTAGCTTCTTCACTGTTTGATAATAATTTTTCAAAAACTTTACCTTGCATCAAAATTGACAATACAGGCATTGTTTCATCAAGCATTGCAATCGGTCCGTGTTTCAATTCACCTGCAGGATAGCCGGTTGCGTTGATATAGCTGATTTCTTTAAGTTTCAATGCGCCTTCTAGTGCTGTTGGATAGTTAATTCCTCTTGCAATATAGATGAAATCTCTTGTGCTTGCATATTTTCTGGCACAAGCTTGAATATTTTCTTTGTGAGCCAAAATTTGTTCTATTTTTTGAGGAAGAATCAACATTTCAGACTTAATTTCATTCAATTCGACTTCAGGTAATGATTCTTTTGTTTCTGCCATATAAAGGGCTAACAAATAGAAAGAAGTTAGCTGTGCAATATATGATTTTGTAGCTGCAACTGAAACTTCAATACCGGCGCTTACAGGAATCAAACTGTCAGCTTCTCTTGCCATAGCGCTATCCGGTCTGTTTGTGATAATCAAAACGTGTGAACCTTTAGCTTTGGCTTGTTTGATAGCTGTTAAGGTATCAGCGGTTTCACCTGATTGAGAAACACCAATTACAAGAGTGTGTTCATCTGTAACAGTTTTTCTGTAAATATATTCACTTGACGGTTCAACGTCAACAGGAATGCCACAAAATGCTTCAATAATATATTTACCAACCATTGCAGCATGTAATGATGTACCGCATGCAATAATTTGAATTCTGTTTAATTTTCTCAAATGTTCTTTGGTTAATTTAACTTCATTCAATACAATTGGAGAATCTGATGTATGAAGTTTACCAATTAAAATATTTCTGATTACGTCAGGTTGCTCGTGAATTTCTTTAAGCATGAAGTGTTTATAACCCATTTTGCTAAGAGCCACAGGTTCCCATGGTAAGACTTCCACTTTAGGAATAACTTCGTTTCCAAACTCATCTTCAAGTTTTAAAGATGATGGTGTAAGAGTTGCTACTTGATTATCTTTTAAATAAATTGCTTTATTTGTATGCTTAATAATTGCAGGAACATCAGATGCTGCATAATATTCGTTTTCGCCTACACCGATAATCAATGGAGCATTTCTTTTCGTTACAACAAGTTTATTAGGCTCGTCATTATGCATTATGCCTAATGCATAAGCACCCTCAATCTTTTTTGTAGCCAATTGAACAGCTTTAGTTAAATCTTTAACTTCACCATAAATCATTGCAATTAAGTGAGCAACAGTTTCAGTATCAGTTTGAGAACGGAATTGGCAACCTTTTGCTTCTAATTCAGCTTTTAGCTCTTTATAGTTTTCAATAATACCATTATGTACAACAACTAATTTTCCACAGCCACAAGTGTGCGGGTGTGCATTTACAACGGTTGGAGCACCGTGAGTTGCCCATCTGATATGACCAATACCAAGAGTAGCTTTTGAAATTTCGTAAGCATGAGGGGCTAATTCTTCTCTCAAATTAACTAATTTCCCCTCAGCTTTATAAACTTTTATTGAATCTGTACATTTTACAGCGATACCTGAAGAGTCATAGCCTCTATATTCTAATTGTTCAAGTCCGTCTAATAATATATCAACAACCGGTTTGTATCCGACGTATCCTACAATACCACACATATTGTTCTCTCCTTAAAAATACTACAATATATATGATATCATCAAAATATCCCAATTCTGAGAACTTTACATATTTTTTACATCTTTTAATCTAATATATGAATACCGGCACCGGTCATTGTCGGATTGTATGAATTGTGATAACCCCAACCGTTTGAGCCATAATAGCCCCTATTATACGATGGCCCGAACGCAGAATTCATGAAATTTGAATTTGATAGTGCAGGAGTAAAACCAGTCGGTTGCCCTATAAATCTATTTATTATTCGATTTCGAAAACTTGGTGAGGTGTAATTACCAGTATTTGAAGTAAAATATCCGCTGCCCATATAATCTCCTCTATAATTTGCAAGTACATTGTTCATTCGCTGACTTATATTTAATGTCGGAAAATTTTTCTTAAAAACTTGATATTCTATTCGGTTTAGTCGTTCAGCATTGTTTTCATTCTGGTAAGTTTGATTAAATAGAAATTGCTCAACTCTCGTTAAATCTTGATTATACGGATTTTCAGTATCAAATTTAAAAGAATTCACTAATTTATATGGACTATTGTGTCCATAATTTGTAATAATCGCATCTGAACTTAATTCAATTAGAAATATACTTAAAATAACAATCCCAATAAGACTAAATTTGCTCATATTCACCTCAACATTCAAATGTATAATAGAACTTTTAAATATTTTTATCATTCACCTCTCGTCTAATCTTTACAATTAGCCTTAACTAGGAAATAATGCTAAGATTGAATTATGATGTTTAATAAAAATAAGAAAAAAAGAGTAATTGCATATCTTCATTCTCACTGGGATAGAGAATGGTATAGAGAATTTGAAGTTTTTAGACTTAGATTAGTTAGAGTTTTTGATAATATTTTAAAATATTTGGAAGAAGACAAAATTCCATCATTTTATTTTGATGGTCAGGTTGTGGCCTTGCTTGATTATCTTGAATTTAGACCGGAAAAAGAAGAACTCGTTAAAAGGTTTATCAAAGATAAAAGACTTTTCATTGGACCTTTTTATTGTTTGGTTGATGAATTTTTGACTGACGGGATTTGTTTTAGAAAAAATATTGAAATCGGAACTAAAATTGCAAAAAGTTTCGGTTGTGAAGATTTTATCGGATACTTTGCGGATACTTTCGGGCATAGCAAGAATATTCCAACGATTTTGAAAGAATATGGTATTGATAAAGCTATGGTTTGGCGTGGCTGCTGTGATGAATTACAATCTGAATTTATCTTTAATGGTGTTAACACTGTAAACCTAATCCGTGGATATTTTATGGATATTTTTTCATCTGATATTTCAATGCAAGAAAAAGCAAATTTTCTTAAAACGAATTTAGATAAAATTGCTGAAAAATCAGGAGAAACGTTGTTATTACCAATTGGAGCTGATCATTTGGCAATTCCTGAGGATATAAAATCTCAAATTGAGAGTGTTAATTTTTATCTCGATGATTATGAAATTGAATTAGGCTCACCATTCGACTATTTTGGTACGGTTAAATTTAAACAGAAATACGATGGGGAACTGAGAGATAATTCAAAAACATTTATTCTGCAAGGCTCATATTCTGCAAGAACGAAGCTAAAACAACTTAATACAGAATGTTCATACAAACTAGACTTAGCAGACAAAATTCAGTTGAATTTTGGTAATAATTATGAAAAAGCAATCGAATATGCTTATAAATTGCTCCTCCAAAATCAAGCACATGATAGTATTTGCGGTTGTTCTACGGATTTGGTACACAAAGAAAACATTACCAGATATCATAAAATTTTAGAGATTACTGATACAATTATTAATGAAATTGGTGTAACTCAACCTGAAAACATGTCTATAACATTCAAATATCTTGATAAATACAAACTTTTGACGGTTGAAAAAGACAAAATAGATGAAAATTCACAAGTTCTAAGTAAACGAAAAGGATTCCCTAAATCATTGTTATATGATATCAAAAAAATTCCCGTAACCGAGGACTATACAACTATTTACACCTTACTAAAGGAATTTAATGGTACGAACGATGTGACAGATTTAGAAATCAAAAATGATATGTTATTTAACTCCAATATCAAAATTGAATTGAAAGACGGAAAATTGAACCTTTATACTGCTGGTAAATGCTACGAAAACTTTATTGAATTTGTCAGATATAAGGATAATGGTGATACTTACAATTTTGGTCCTGTAGAAAATGATTTAGGTGAAGTTGCAGAGATTAAGTCGGCAAAAATTCTTATGAATGGAGATTTACGTTCTACAATAAGAGTTTCAACTTCATTTTTTAATGTAGATATTTCCTTAAATAAAAAGTCTCATTTGTTAAATTTTAAAGTTAAGTGGTTAAATCTTTTAACAAACAAACTTTGGCAAGTTCGATTTAACACTCAAGAACCAATAATAAAAACATACTCAGAAGATATGAATTTACTTCTTGAAAGAAAATTCAATCCGGAATATGAAATTAGAAAAAATTTGCCAAAAGAAAAAGGGATTGAAGCAATGACAAATACTGCACCTTTGCAACGTTTTGTCTGGGCAAATGGTTTAGGAATTATAACAAAAGGTTTGACAGAATATGAAGTTCAACAAGATAAATTGGCTATTACATTATTAAGAAGTACCGGTATAATTTCTAATCCCCAAAATCCGGCGAGATTAACACCTGCAGGTCCTCCGATTGAAGTTCCGGAAGCTCAACAGATTGGTGAAAATATAGCGGAATTCTCTATAGGATTTTTTGATGTAAGAGAATGGGCAAATTATGTTGAAGAGGTTTATCCTCAAACAGTTTTATTTTAAATAAATTATTTCTTTACTTGGAATAATATAGAAAAATAAAAAGCGGTCTTTAATTCGACCGCTTTATTTAATAAATAATGTTTCCTATCCTTTTCCTTAAATTTCTTTTCTCTTATTTCCTATTGATTATCCAACAACTTTTGATACGAAGTTTACAACCTCAAAGAATGAATCCTTTACAAACTCTTTAGCTAATGTGCTTACCGGTCTGTTTTCAATACAATCAAAGACATAATAGATTGGGTCTTTTGAGTTGTTGAATCTCATTCTTCTATCTTTATTTTCTAAATAATTAAATTCAGCAGGAGCTTTTCTTTTTCTTGATGGTCTAACCATTGTTCCAAATGCTTGTCCTGAAGTTGCTAACATATCTCTTTATCTCTCTCTTATTTATATCTTACATATATATAAAGTAAATAAATCTAAAGAAATTGCTTTTTTAAAAAGAGGATTGTTAACATTTCTTAACTATTTCTCTAAATCAACACTATCATTGTCATCAACGATATTTTTGCCAATGGCTTTTTCTAATTCAGCCTTTGCGGAGTTGTATTCATACAATGCTGTATAATACGTTAATTGAGCTTGTTCATAAGTTGTTTCCGCATCACGTAACTCAATAGGAGAAGCCTCCCCTACTCGATATCTGCCGTAAGACAATTCATAATTTTCTTTCGATTGTTTCATCTGTAAAATTGCAACCGGAAGTTGATTTCTTTTTTCATCAAGTTTTAAATAGGCATTTTGAATTTCTAAATAAATACTATTTTGGGTGTTTCTAGCATTTGCCAACTCTCTATCATATAAATATCTGGCTTCTTTTATTTCATTTCTGATTAACATCGCATTAACTGTCGGAAAAATCAAATAACCGCCAATATTATAACCGTAATTAGAATTCCAAGATTTACCGCCTCGTTGGTATTGAGCTTCAACAGAAATACTTGGGAAATAAGATTTTTTAGCAAGTTTTAAAGTTTGGTTTGCTTCTTCGACTTTAATTTCTGCAAGTTTTAATTCCGGACGAGCTTCGCGAGCGGTGTCAATAGCTTGTTCAAATGTTAAGTTGGTAGGTTGATACTTTAATTTGTCTAAAATATCATATTTTTCTATATATGGCACTCCCATAACATTGTTCAACTTTGCAATTGCAAGATTAACAGCATTTTCAGATTGAATGAGTTTTAACTTTGCACTACTTAAATTCGTTTCAGCTATCGTAACATCGACTTTTGGATTCATACCGATTTTATAAAAAGCTTTAGCTTGGTTATAAAACATTTGGTACTTATCAACCATTTCTTGAGCTACACGTTTATTTTCATAAGCATAGAGGACATTATAATAAGCATCTTTTGTTTGATAAATAACATCATTTACAATTGCTTCAAATGTTTTTTTATATCCATCATAGTCTAATCTTTTAATTGTTGCCTGATTTTGAGTAACGCCAAAATCATAAAGCATTTGTTGTAGTGTAACTTGTCCTGCCAAATAGTAGTTGAATTGCAAGTTTTTACCTAACGCATCGGATAATTGAAGTTGTTTTATGTGTGTATAGCTTGTTTGCCAAGAAACACTCGGAAAATAGTTTGACCAAACTTGTTTTATTCGGGCATCAGATGCCAATATATCTTGAAAAGCAGCATTAATCTGTGGATTATTGCCTAAAGCAAGACGAAGACAATTATCTAATGTCATATCAATATTTTTTTCTATTGAACCGGATATAACAAAATCTGGGTTAACATTAACGTTTGGCAAAACATTTTCAGACATTGGAAATTCATTTGAATTGATATTATTTCCAAGATTTGCTGGAAATACCGGCATCGCCAAAAGTATAAATATTATAGTTAAAATTGTCTTTTTAAACATTTTTTCTTTTTTCCTTATACTCATGAACTTTGTGAGCAAAATTAACTTTAAATTCTTCAACCATAACGTAAAAGGCAGGAACTAAAAATGTTCCGATAAAAGCAACTGCAATCATTCCGCCAAATACAGTCATACCTACAGAATGTCGAGATGCTGCACCCGCACCGGACGCAAATACCAATGGCAACAAACCTAATACAAACGCAATATTTGTCATCATAACAGCTCTAAAACGTAGTTTTGCGGCTTGCAATGCAGCTTCTCTAATCGGTAAACCTCCTTGATGTGCATCTTTAGCAAATTCAACAATTAAAATTGCTTGTTTTGTACTCAAACCTATTAACATAACTAAACCGATTTGAGAGTAAATATCAAGTGAATATCCACTTACATATTGGAATAACAATGCTCCAACAAGTGCAACCGGTGTAACGAGTAATACTGATACCGGAAGTAACCAACTTTCGTACAATCCTACCAAGAATAAGAATACAAAGACTAATGACATAGCCAATATTGGTCCGATTTGTCCACTTGATTCTTTTTCCTGTAAAGATGTTCCAGACCAAGCATAACCCATATCTTCAGGTAATACTTTCTCTGATAATTGTTCCATCAAACTCATTGCTTTACCGGAACTTACACCTGCTCTAGTGTTACCATTGATTGTAATAGCAGGATACATATTGAATCTCGTTCTTATATAGGGTCCCACAACATTCTTAGTCGTAATTACTGCTGACAATGGAACCATTCTACCATTATTATTTTTTACATAAATCTTATCAATATCGGAAATTTTAGCTCTGAAATCCGAATCTGCCTGAACATAAACCCTATAAACACGACCATATTTGTTAAAGTCGTTAATATAAGATTTTGCAAAATATGCTGCAATTGCATTATAGACTTCTGCAACCTCAACTCCTTGAGCCATAGCTTTATCAACATCAACATCTAGTTCTAATTGGGGCAAATTTGGACTATAAGAGCTATAAATCATTGAGAAATTCGGATTAGAACGAGCAGCATTCATTAATTTTGTTGCTTGTTCATATAAAGCTCCGGCATCTCTATCACCTTTATCCAGCAACTGGTACTCAAAGCCACCAAACATACCTAAACCTGAGATTGCAGGAGGAGAGAACGTTGCAATCGTTGCTGACGGATAATTCGCAAATGTCATGTTGATATTTTTCATAATTCCGTCAAGAGATTCTTCTTTATTTTTTCTCTTTGACCAAGGCTTTAAACTTGAAACGATGAAAGCGGTATTTTCACCATTCATACCTACAAGAGTAATTGTATCTTCAACCCCGGGAATTTTTAGAAGTTTTGATTCGACATCTGTTGCAATTGAATCTGTTCTGGAGGCTGATGAACCATCTGGCAACTGAATTTGAGTAAAAATTGCCCCTCTATCTTCCGCAGGTAAAAAGCCGCGTGGAATTAGCATAAACATTCCAACCGTGAATAGAACGATTATACCAAGAACTCCAAATGTCAATTTTGGAGACTCAACAAAAGATTTTGTATAAACCAAATATTTATCACGAACGCTTGCAAACCAATCATCAAACATTTGAATAAATTTGAAATCGGCTTTTTCCTCTCCTGATTTCAATATCATTGAACAAAGAGCAGGAGCAAGAGTCAAAGCAACAAGAGTTGACAGTCCGATAGAAGAAGCGATACACAGTGCAAATTGTCTAAACATACGTCCCGTAATTCCGCCCATAAATGATACCGGAACAAATACCGCCATCAATACTAGTGAAGTTGCTAAAACTGCTCCAAATACTTCTTTCATTGTAATTTCAGTTGCGGTTTTAGGATCTTTTCCCTCTTGTATATGCCGCTGTGTATTTTCAAGTACAACAATTGCATCATCTACAACCAAACCGACTGCAAGAACCAGACCGAACAAAATCAACAGATTTATTGAAAATCCGAATAAGTGCATAAAAATAAATACACCAATCAAAGAAACAGGAATTGCACAGAAAGGAATAAATGCAGCTCGAGCTGTTCCTAAAAACAAATAAGTTACAAGTGATACAAGTAAAACTGCCAGTGCTACTGCACTGATTACCTCGTTAATAGATTCTCTAACAAATTCTGTTTCATCGTGTTGAACTTTATATTCTAAATCTTTAGGAAATGTTTTGCTTAATTCTGCCAATCTCTTTTGAATTTTATTGGACAAATCAATAGCATTTGCTTCCGGAAGTTGGCTGACAGTGATAATTGCAGAATTTCTACCACTAATACGTGAGAAATATGAATAACTTTCTGCCCCAAGTTCAACTCTTGCAACATCTTTCAATCGGATTTGAGAACCGTTTGGTAAAGATTTAACAATAATATTTTCAAACTCTTTTGCTTCTTTAAGACGACCTTTTGTCCTCATCGTCAGTTTAATAAGTTGTTTTTCTTTCATCGGCTCAACACCAAGATCGCCCGCAGGAGATTGAATGTTCTGAGCTTGAATTGCAGCTGAGACTTCACTTGTTGAAAGTCCGTAATTGGCCATTTTGTCTGCATCAAGCCATATTCTCATTGAATAATTTGATGAACCGAATACTGCAACTTTCCCAACTCCTCGAATTCTGGCAAGTTCATCTTTAATATAAATGTCAGCATAATTTGAAATAAATAATGGGTCATAAGAGTTATGTGGAGAATTTACAGAAATCATCAAAAGCCCGGGGCCACCGGTTGATTTCTTTACGGACAAACCGTATCGCCTAACTTCTTCAGGTAAACGTGGAGTAACCAATTGCAACTGATTTTGGACGTTAACTACCGCCATATCAGGATCTGACCCGACAGCAAAATATAGTGTTAAACTATAAGCACCATTTTGTGAGGTTGAAGACATATAAATCATATCTTGAACCCCGTTTAATTGTGCCTCGACCGGCGCTGCAATTGTGGATTCAATAACGTCAGAACTTGCACCCGCATAAGTTGCTGATACAACAACCTGCGGTGGAGTAATTGACGGATATTCTTCTAAAGGTAAAGTATTTATCATCAAAATGCCTGCAAGCAATATTGCAAGTGATATTACAATCGCAAGTTTTGGTCTGCGTATAAATAAATTACCCTGTTTTTCTTCTGACATCACATATACCCTTTATTAAAAATTATTTTATTTATTTGATTTTTTTGAAGTTTGTTTTTTAGCTTTTATAACTTCCATTTGTTCTTTAGAAACAATTTTTACAGGACTTCCTGGAGTAACTTTCAAAATTCCTTCAACAATTACCTTATCTCCGTATTTCAAACCGTCTTTTACAATCCAGTTATCACCTGATTGACCTTGTGTTTTAATATATGTCAATTTCGGAAGTCCTTTATTATCAATCGTATAAACGTATTTACCCTCTTGATTTTCTTGAACTGCAACAATCGGAACTACAGGAACTTTAACAGGATTATTTGCAAATAATCTTACATTGACAAATTCACCATGAAGAAGTTTGTTATTCGGATTTTGGAATGTTGCACGCAAAGTAACAGTACCTGTTGTTTGGTCAACTTTATTATCTAAGAAATCTTGAACACCGTTAAGTTCATATTTATCTCCATTTTGGAAAAATAATTCAACTTTTCTTCTGGCATCAGCTTTTTTATCAATGCTTGATATTGCTGCATAATCTTCTGATGATAACGGGAAAGTTACATAAATCGGATTTGTACTATTTATTGTTGTTAATGAACCTGATGATGGTGTTACATAGTTACCGACAGTTACATCAATAATTCCAATTCGTCCGTCAACGGGAGCTTTTACTCTTGTATAACTTAGATTTCTGTTTGTATCTTTATAATTGGATTGGGCTGCTGACAACTGTGCTTTCAAAGCATCTCTATTTGCAAGAATTTCATCATACTTAGCCTTTGCAATATAATCTTGTCGCACAAGTTCTTCTGCTCTGGCAAGCTGTTTATTTGCATAAGCAAGTTGAGCCTTAATATTTTGAATATTTGCGCCTGCAACATTTGAGGCATTTTGGTATTCTGCAGGTTCAATTAAAAACAATGTTTCACCAGCTTTTACATAATCACCCTCTTTAAAGAAACTCTTTTGCAAATAACCGGAAATACGTGCCATTATACTAACTTGATATTTTGAAACAACACGCCCCGGGGCATCAAAAGTTCTAATTACGTTATTTTCTTCAATTTGTTGAACTACAACATTGGGTGGTGCAACATTTAGTCTTGCTTTTTGCTTCATCATACCGCCAATAGAAGAAGTCACAAACCGAAAGCCGATAGCAATTAAAGCTATTATAATTATTAATAGTATCTTTTTTTTCATTATTTTAAGTTCTCCCTAGTCAAATCTTGACCTGAATCAACGTTACAATTGTATAATGGATAAGAAAAGTATGCAAATTAAATTTGGGAATTTTTTATATATTCTAAAATCTTGTTAAGGGCAATACTCCTATGAGAAATTGTATTTTTCAACTCTTCTGACATTTCGGCAACAGTAATTTCATATCCGTTAGGAATAAATATCGGGTCATAACCAAATCCGTTGTGTCCTGATTGAGTTTTAGCAATTTGTCCATAACACTCTCCGATTTCTTTATCAAGAATTTGTCCAAATTCATCAACAAGAGTCATAGCACAAACAAATTTTGCACTTCTATTACCGAATGGGGCTAAATTATTTAAAAGTTTATCAATACGTTTTTGAGGTGTAGAATCATATCTTGCAGAAAATATTCCCGGTTCACCATTTAATGCTTCAACACATAAACCAGAGTCATCTGCTAATGATATACAATGCGACAATCTTGCAGCTTCTTTAGCTTTAATAAAAGAATTTTCCTCAAAGGTTGTACCATTTTCAATTGGATCAAATCCTGCAGGAGGAAGAATAAATTCAACTCCAGAGTCTTTTGAAATCTCGTTTATTTCTTGCAATTTATGGGGATTACCCGTTGCAAAAACAATTTTTACAGTTTTATTATTTTCCATATCTTCTTTGCCTTTTCCCAAATTCTAAAATAGAGTCTTTGAGTGAATTTTTATCAAAATCAGGCCAAAATTCACTTCTGATAATAATTTCAGAATATGCAATCTGCCACAATAAATAATTCGAAATTCTCTGTTCTCCACCTGTTCTAATTAAAATATCAGGATCCGGAACTCCTGCAGTGTATAAGTTTTCCGAAATAAGTTGTTCATCAATTTTGTCAGATTTTACTCCAGATTCAACGATTTTTTGCACAGCATGTACAATTTCGTCACGAGAACCGTAATTCAACGCAATTTGCAAGACGACACCTGTGTTATTTTTTGTTGTTTCAACTGCATTGGCTAAAATCTTTTGAAGTTTATCACTTAATTTTGTTAAATCGCCGATAAAATGAATTTGAACATTTTCTTTATGCATTTCTGCAAGTTCGTTTGTCAAAGTAACAGCAACCAAATTCATCAAAAATTCGACTTCTTCCTTTTTTCGGTTCCAATTTTCAGTTGAAAAAGCATAAACTGTTAAGTATTTAATACTGAAATCGTTACATGCTCTCAAAATATTTTTTAGGGAATCAACACCTTTTTTATGTCCCATAGCAGATGGAAGATTTTTTTCTTTTGCCCAACGTCTATTGCCGTCCATAATGATTGCAATATGCTTTAAATTTGTATCTTTTATTATATTTTTGATTTCGTCCATACTCTTTTTTCCTTAAACAATTGCGCCGTGCGAAGCATCTTGAACATTTTTTGCATATTTTGCAAGATAACCTGATTTACACTTCAATTCAAAAGGTTTCAAATGTTTTCTGCGCTCAGAAAGTTCTTCTTCAGACACCATAAGTGTAATTTCTCTAGTATTGATATTGATTTTAATTTTATCACCATCTTTAATAAGTGCGATATTTCCGCCCATTGCAGCTTCCGGACAAACATGACCAATACAAATTCCTCGAGTTCCGCCGGAAAATCTACCGTCTGTAATAAGTGCGCAAGTTGTACCTAAACCTTTACCAACCAGTAATGATGTTGGAGCAAGCATTTCACGCATTCCGGGGCCTCCCTTTGGTCCCTCATAACGAATTACTACAATATCACCAGCATGTATTTTGTCACCCTCAAGAGCTGCCATAGAATCTTCTTCTGAATCAAAAGTCTTTGCAATGCCCTCAAATTCATAACATTTTTCATCAATTCCTGAAATTTTAGTTACGCAACCGTCAGGTGCAATGTTTCCATATAAAATTCCAAGTCCCGGTTTTGTTGTAAACGGTTCACTATATGGGTGAATTAAGTCTGTGTTTACATAAGCATTTTGAGTTATTTCAGATAACTTTAAACCACAACAAGTATTTTTATCTGCAATTCCTATATTTGCAGACATTAAAATTTTCATAAGAGCCGGCATTCCGCCACCTTTATGGAAGTCAGTCATTGTTGGATTTCCTGCAGGGTCAAGTTTTACAACTTGATGAATCTTATGACTTAAATCTTCAAAATCTTTTAGTGTAACATCAATTTCACCGGCATTTGCGATTGCTAAAATGTGCAAGAATGAATTAGTAGAGCCACCTAAAGCTAAGTCACAAATAATTGCATTTCTCAAGGTATTTTTATCAACAATATCTCGTGGTTTTATATTCTTTTTAACCAAATTAACAATTTGAACACCACTATCAAATGCAATTCTTCGTTTTTTAGATGATACAGCAGAAGCACTTGCACAGTATGGTAAACTCATACCCATCGCTTCTGTTAAACAAGCCATAGTATTTGCAGTGTACATTCCCTGACAAGAACCGGCACTAGGACAAGACTCTTCCTCCATTTCAAGAAGTCTATTTTTGTCAATTTGTCCACTTCTGTATTTTCCAATTCCCTCAAAAGAAGCTTTAATCATTGATAATTTTTCACAACGACTTTCTCCATCTAGCATTGGACCTGCGGTAACAATAATTGTCGGAATATTCAAACGCATTGCTGCAATCAGCATTCCCGGGGTTATTTTGTCACAATTTGAAAGTAAAACTAAACCATCAAGTTGATGAGCTTCAGCCATAGTTTCAACACAATCGGCAATCAAATCTCTTGACGGTAAAGAATATCTCATTCCGGAATGCCCCATAGAAATACCATCACAAACAGCGGGAACACCGAAAATAAAAGCCTGTCCTCCACCGGTATGAATTCCCTTTTCAATTTGACGTTCCAAATCTCTCATTCCGATATGTCCCGGAACCAAATCGGTAAATGAACTTGCAATCCCGATAAAGGGTGCGTCCATATTTTGTTTACTTACCCCTGTTGCCATAAGTAAGGCTCTATGTGGGGTGTGAGCTATTCCTTTTTTAATATTGTCACTTCTCATTTATCTTTACTCCAAAAGTTAATATTTAACTTTTACTATATTAAAATCTTCGTCCCACTCAATTTCACCTTTACTATCAAGATTGTGATAAATGTATGGATTATCAATAAATTGAGGATTTAAAAGATTTTTATTTCCAATAATTTTTACAATATCCGGAAGCAACTTTGTACTTCCCGCAATTGTACCCTCGGCAGAAGTCGCTTTTACACCATCAAAATATATTTTTTCATCTGAAAAAACGAACTCTTTTATATCACTATGAGTACAAGACAAGCAGTCTGAAATCAAGATAACTTTATCAACAGGTTTAGCCTTGAACAAGAGTTTTAAGGCATCATCTGAAACATGAACACCATCTGCAATAACTTCAGCATAAATATTATCGTTTATCAATGCACTTAAAGCTGTTGATTTTCCACGATGTGCAATCCCTTTCATTCCGTTGAACGTATGAGTTACTCCATTACAAAATGACAAATCACCACCAACACAATGCCCTGCTTGAACTTTAATGCCTTTATCCTGCAAATTTTTTAAAACTTCATAATTTGCAAGTTCCGGAGCTATTGTCATAATTTTGATAAAATCATCTTCAACTCGTTTTATATTTTCAAAAGTTGGGGCTAAAAAGTCTGCAGCATTATGAATACATTTCTTTTCAGGGTTTAAGAAAATTCCCTCAAGATGGATACCACAAATTTTTGCCGTATCAGAAGTCGTTTTTTGGGCAGCCTCTTTGATAATTCTTATCTGACGTTTTGTATTTTCAACAGTATCAGTTACAAGAGTAGGGAAAATATACCCAACCCCCTCTTTTAAGATTTTATTAGCTACATCTAAAACATCATTTACCGAAGCTTTATTAAAATCAACACCGTAACAACCGTGAAAATGTTGTTCTACAAGTAATTTTGTTTTCATTATATAACACTTCCCGCAAATACTTTTCTTGCTTGTTCTCTGTCGTCAAAATGAATTGTTTTATCTTTTAAAATTTGGTAATCTTCATGACCTTTTCCAGCAATCAAAACAACATCATTATTATCGGCAATTGTTTTTAGTAATGCGATTGCCTCCCCTCTATCAGGTTCAACCGTAACGATTTCAGGATCAACGGATTTTAAACCCGCAATAATATCAGTAATAATTTGTTGCGGATCTTCTGAGCGAGGATTATCACTTGTGATAACAATTTTATCTGCTAATTTTTGTGCTATAGCACCCATTTTAGGACGTTTTGTTGCATCTCTATCACCACCGCAACCGAATAAGCAAATCAATTTCCCGTCTTTTGGAGTGATTTCTCTTGCTGATTTTAAAACATTTTCTAAACCGTCCGGAGTGTGTGCATAATCAACGATTACCAATGGTTTTTTGTTAACAATTTCAAATCTGCCTGCAACACCGTGAACATTTTGCAATGACTTTAACGCAACTTTGATATCAATACCCATAGCAATAGCAGCGGTAATCGCAGCTAAAACGTTATAAACACTGAACATACCATTCATGTGTAAGTTTACAGAATATTCTTTACCTTGCACAACTAAAACAAATTCTGCACCATTTAATGAGAAATTAATATTTTTTGCCATTACATCTGCTGCTTTCTTGACACCGTAAGTGTATTTTCTAACACCCTCCGGTACGACTGACAAAAATCTTTCACCATATTCATCATCAATATTTATAACGGCAAAATCACCCTCTGTAAGTCTTTCAAAAAGTAGAGCTTTAGCTTTAAAATAATTTTCCATTGTAATATGGTAATCCAAGTGGTCTTGAGTAAGATTTGTGAATACAGCACCATTAAACCTGCAACCACCAACTCTATTTTGGTCTAAGGCATGTGAACTTACTTCCATTACGACATTATCAATTTTTTCAACATCTTTAATCATTCTTAATGTTGCTTGAAGTTCTGGAGCTTGTGGAGTTGTATGTTTTGCATCACGGTATTCACCATTTGATGATAATTTATATCCTAAAGTTCCGATTAAAGCACATTTTTCATTATTTTCTTCAAATATTTTTTGAATTAAGTGAGTAACTGTTGTTTTGCCATTTGTTCCGGTTATACCGATTAAATTAAGACCTTTTGACGGGCTTGAATAAAATCTATCTGCAATATCTGCAATTTTGTGTCTTGTTGAATCAACTTGAACTTGCGGAACAGTTATATTCTCAACCGGACGTTCTACAAGCAATGCTGCAGCACCATTATCTATTGCCATTTGAGCGTATTCATGACCATCTGTATGTTCACCTACCAGACAAACAAAAATATCACCTTTTTTAGTTGTTTTTGAATTATATGAAATTCCGGAAATCTCAACGTTTTTAAAATTTATTAAATCTTTGTATTTTAGATATTCAATCAATTCATCTAATTTCATTCTTTTTCTCCTTACTTATATTCTTTATTAATTAACTTTTTTTGTAGGTGTTGTAGGAATTTTATCAGGTTTTAAGTCTAAAATTCTAGCTGTTTGCTCTGCAACTTCATGGAATACAGGGCCTGCTACAGTATTTCCCCAAACCGGTCCTTTTTTAGCACTATCTATTACTACATAAATTAAAACTTTCGGATCACTTGCCGGTAGATAGCCGATAGTCGATGTGTACATCGTACCGGAATAACCCGTTCCATTTTCTAATGGTTTTCTTGATGTACCGGTTTTAGCCGCGACATTATACTTATCCATTTTAATACAAGATTTTCCGTTATTAACACTCTCTGCCAATAATTTTGTAATCGTGTGAGCTGTTTGGGCAGAAATTGTCGGAATAGATTTAACCTTTTCAGCTTCTTCTTCCGGTGAATACTTAATAACGTGAGGTGTAACTCTTACTCCGTTATTAGCAAGTGCCGATACCGCTGAAACCATTTGCATGATAGAAACAGATGTACCATACCCGTAAGACATTGTCATGTGCAAACCTTTATCCCAATATTTAGGAGAAGCAAGCAATCCCGAAGACTCCCCTGGCAAATCAATTCCAGATTTTTCACCAAAACCAAATTTTTTAAGCATTGTATAAAATTCGTTATGCGTCATCAAAAATCCGACATTTACAGAACCGATATTACTGGAGTGTTCAAATAAGTAAACCAAGTTAATCTTTCCGGGCGCACCTTTTTGTTTGTAGTCGTAATTTTCAATCGTGTAATTTCCAAACTTCATACGGCCGGAATCGGCAATAATTGAATGTTCATTGATTTTACCAAGCTCCATCGCACTGGTTACAGTGATAGTTTTGAATGTTGACCCCGGAGGATAAACATCAGTCAACGTCCAGTTTTTTATCTGGGTATTAGATGCTTTTTGGAATTTGTTAGGGTCATAAGTTGGATAAACGGCATAAGCAAGAATTTCACCATTTTTAGGGTTCATAACAATAACGGCACCACGTAAAGCATCTTTTTCATGGATAATTTTTTGTAATTCTTTTTCGCAAACGTGTTGAATAGCAGCATCAATTGTCAAAACAACATCTTGCCCTTTAGGATTCATCGTAGGAACAACGGGATCAGTTGTAAAGTTATAGATAATCTTACCATCTCTTGTCCTTTGATATCTTGTCGCCCTTACAACGTGCTCTAACTTGTCTTTTGCGGTTAGTTCCACTCCATTTGAAACATTTGCATCAAAGTTATAAAAGCCTAAAACATGAGATGCAAATACTCCTTGCGGATACTCTCGAGTATTCTTTTTGTCTAAACTTATTGAACGAAAACTATTATCAGAAATAATTTTCATAATCTTTTTGGCTGTATCTCTATCAACATCTTTTTTAACTGCAATAACTTGAATTTTTTTATTTGATAACTTTGCATATAAAGTTTGTTCCGGAATTCCGAGTATCGGAGCAAATAATTTAGCTATTTTCTTCGGGGTTTCCTTGTCAGAATAATCAACAGGACGAGCATAGATATTGTAATAAATTCTATCAGTTGCTAACTTAATTCCATGTCTATCATAAATATCACCACGAACTGCAAAATCATGACTTGCACGTTGCATTCTGCCTTTTTCACGGTATTTGTGAATATCAACAATTTGCAATACAAATAAATGTAATGCTAATAATATAACCCCAACTAAATAAACAATACTCATAAAATCAGTAGCATTGTTACAATAGCGGCCCCTTGATGTTTTTCGGGTTTTATCTGTATCTCTTCTCATTACCTATCCCTTATATATTTAATTTTACCATAATGAATGACAAATATCTAAATTATTAAATAAATTTACGAAATTATAATTTTTTCTTAATTATTGTATAGTAATAGTATGAAGAGAAATATTTTATCAATTTTAGGTCTGGTTTTGTTGTTAAATCTAAGCACATTAAACGTAAATTGTGCTGAGATTGTTTACCCCAAAAGTAACAATGTAACTATTGATTCACCACGAACATTTTTTATCGGAAGTGTAAATCCTGATAATAAATTGACGATTAATGGTGAACCCGTTGAAATTCACCCTTCAGGTGGTTTTTGGCATACTGTAAATTTATCTGTTGGAGAAAATATATTCAAAATTGACAATGGTAAAGAATCAAAAACTTATACAATTACAAGAAATAACTCCAACTCAAACCCTAATAAAACTCAATTAACAGAAAAAAAATATAACAAACCAATCACAATTGTAACAAATGAAAATAATATTCCGCTTCGTTCAACTCCTGTTGATTTCGGAATAAATCGACTTCAACATTTGCAAAAAGGTATTTTATTTAGAGCCATTGGTGAGTATGGGGATTTTTACAAGGTGCAACTTGCAAGAGATGATTACGCTTGGATTACAAAGTCTTCAATGAAAGAACTTCAAAATATAGACCTAAAACCTGTAAAAATTGACTCTTTTACTTATGAAGAAACTCCGGATAAAAGAATTTTCAAATTAAAATTATCACAAAAAACACCTTACGTTTTATATGATAATAACGGACTTGATTTAACGGTTTATAACGTAGATAGCTGTCCTTTTAATAAATATGAAATTCATATAAACCCGATTGTGAAATTATTTGGGTTTAACAGTTATTACAAATCAGATAATGAACTTGTAATTGAAGTAAATAATGCCCCTGTTATTGATAAAAACTGTCCGCTAAAAGACATAAAAATAACTCTTGATGCGGGACATGGTGGTAGTGAATATGGTGCAATCAGTCCTCTTGGAAATAAAGAAAAAGACATAAATTTAGCTATAGCAAAAAAATTACAAACCAAGCTTCAAGAAGCTGGAGCAATTGTTTATATGACCAGAGATGATGATAGTGAAGTTTCACTTTCTGATAGAGTAAAAAAATCAAATGACAATAATTCTCAAATATTTTTAAGTATTCACAACAATGCTTTGCCGGATTCACTTGCAGATAGGAAAGCGACAGGAACTGAAACGTATTATTTCTATCCACAATCAAGAGAACTTGCCAAAACATTACTAAATACAATTACAACAGATTTAGAATTAAAAAACAATGGTGCGAAACAACAAAGCTTCGCAGTTATCCGAAATACAAACAGTCTTGCAGTTTTGCTTGAACTTGGCTATATAATAAATCCGGAAGACAACGCAAAACTTATGGACGAATGTTTTCAAGATAAAGCAGCAGAATCAATTAAACATGGATTGGAGAATTATTTAAATGGCATACAATAATAAAAAACTTGGAGCTTTTATTGTTCCAACAGGTATTGGCGCATCAATTGGCGGATACGCAGGAGATGCAAGCACTTATGCCAGAAAATTTGCCAATAATAATATAAATTTAATTGTAAATCCCAATGTTGTAAATGCGGGTTGTTTTTCGGGAATTACTCAAAACATGCTATATACTGAAGGGTACACCTTAGATAGTTTTTTCAAGGGGGAAATCAATCTAATTCCGTCAAATAACAATAAAATCGGAATCATCTATGATAAAGCTATTCCACAAGATGTTTTGAATGTTCATATTAATACACAAAATGCCGTAAAAACTGTATATGGTGTAGATATTCATGCTTATACGATTACGAAAGAACCTGTTGGTGTTGAATTCTATATGACAGATGACGGCATTTCTGTTGGAGATGTAAAAAATATTTCAACACTTGGAAAATCTTGCGAAGAATTACTCACAAAAGGCTGTGATGCTATTGCAATTGTTTGCCTATTTGAAGATCCGGAGGAAGACAATGAAGATTACGCAAACGGTGAGGGAGCAGACCCGGTTGGAGGAGTTGAAGCAATACTATCGCATTACATTTCAAAACATTACAAAATACCATGCGCACACTCTCCGGCCTTTGTTGACTATACAATTTATCCGGACATTGTAAACCCAAAATCAGCATCAGAATACATTACACCAACATTTTTATCTTGTATTTTGCTTGGATTATCTCAAGCTCCCAAAATCATAACCGACAAAAATATTGGAATAAATATAAAAGATGTAGATTTCCTTGTTATGCCACACAATGCACTAGGTTCAGTTCCCGTACTTGAAGCTCAACAACGAAATATTCCAACTTATGCTATCAGAGAAAACTCTTCTGAGCTTGATATCACAAAAGATAAATTATTTAAAACATCGAACATTATAGAAGTAGATACTTATGAAGAATGTTTAAATCAAATCCTAAAAAGTTAATAATTTCGGAACACTTTTTAAATTATAAAACATTTTAGCTGCTTTTTGGAATTTAATTGGCTCAGAACTTACATAAAATTCTTCAAAAGATTTGTTATTTGATTTATTTAACAAATTAGAATGTTCCAAATCGTTTTTAATAAACTCTGCAAATGGAATTGCAGGGTCAATAAATAATTCTTCAGGTGCAAATTTCGATAAAGTTTTAAGCAAAAACGGATAATGCGTACACCCTAAAACAATTTTTTGTGGCTCATTTTTCAACATCGTATCTAAATCATTTTTTATAACAAGAATGCTATCTAAGTCAGAAATCGTATTATTTTCAACAATTCCAACCCAATCAGGGCAATGTTGACCAAAAACTCTCATTGTTGAATTGTATTTTGCGATTTCTTTTGGATAAACATTTGAGTTAATAGTTGCACTCGTTGCAAAAACGCCTAATCTTTCAATAGGTTCTTTTGCCAAAATTTCCGCAACAGATTGAACAATCGGATAAAGTTTTAAATTGTATTTGTTTTTAATATCATCATAAATCACAGATGATGTTGTATTGCAAGCCATTACAACAGCCTTGCACCCCTTTTGCTCAAAGAATTTTAGAATTTTATCCGAGTACTCTAACAATTGTTCCTTTGTTTTTTCACCATAAGGGACATGTAAAGTATCTCCATAATAAATATAATTTTCGTTTGGTAAGATCTTTTTTACTTTATTCAAGACAGTAAGACCGCCAACTCCGGAATCAAAGAAAGCAATCGGAGCATCACTGTCAAAGTTACTTTTTGTTAAAGTAGTCATTTATACCCTCAGCTATAGCTTTTGCGGTCGCCTGTTTTCTACTTTCTGAAACTAATTGAGCTCTTTCAACAGGGCTGGAAATGAATCCTATTTCTACCAAAATAGCAGGTGCCGTAGTATGATTTATAACATAAAATCGTGATTTAAACAAGCCTCTGTCCTTTGAATTTACGTGATTTAGCAAAGAAGCATGGACATATTTAGCAAGTTCAAGACTGTTATCCTTATAATAATGGGTTTCTAAACCGGTTGGAGAATCACTGTTACTTGAATTTACGTGAATGCTTACAAAAACATCAGGATTTATATCTTCACTAATTGCGACTCTATCTTGCAAAGAGACATAAGTATCTGTAGTTCTTGTCATTTCAACAATATAACCTTTTTTACGTAACAAATTGGCAACACGTTTTGAAACATCTAATGTAATATTTTTTTCATAAACACCATTCCGAGTTGCTCCAACATCTGAACCGCCATGTCCGGCATCAATTACTACATAATGTTTATTTGTTTCTTTCTTGGTTGGCACAACAATACTTGGAACGGTCACAACAGGTTCAACTTTTGGTTTTGGAAGTTCAGCCAATTTGTTAAACTGTTCCTTAATTCGAATAGTTTTTCCGTCAGCTCCGGCATGGATATCAATATTATCTTCATTTTCAACCGGGACAACAAATTTAACCCCACCTTGAGAGAGAGAGGTTATTTTAACATTCGAAAATGCTGTATTTTTTAATGTAGATTTGATTGAACCCTCTGTGTATTTGTCAACATTATACAAAAGCAATTCTATAGCGCCAGACGTACGTTCCAAACCATAAACTACCGGCTTAGAAAAAAGTAATTTCATAGAATGGGTTTTGGTATCATTTTTTTCGTACAAAACATTATTCAAATTAACTTTTGATGTGTATAAACCGGTTGGTGAAACATTCAATTTATCAACAATAACAAGACGTTCACCATCACCATAAATTACAGGAATGTATCTGGAGGGAGTAGAACTTGTTATTACAATTCTTGCAGTATTTTTGTCAAATTGTCCGATTTTTACCGATTCAGTTTGGTTGAATTTGAAATCTTTATTACGAATTGCAGGATTTACAATTGCATTTGGAATATCAAAAGCAACTCTTGACGGATTAGACAAGTGCATCGGTTTTGTCACGGTCAATGAGCCAAAGCCGGTTATTACAACATTGTTACTTTTGAATGTTAAATTATCTATATAAAATTTAGAATTTAAAAGTAAATCTTTTTTAACAAGAACATAGTTTTTGTCGTCTGTTGTTTGCCCTAATTTAAAAGCGGAATTTATTTGCCCGACTAAACTTGAATTAGCTACAGTTACAGGTGATTGTACCCCAGATGTTTCAAAAATTCCACTTTTTGCAACATCTTCATAGACTTGTTGGAAATAGTAGTTTGAAATTGTCGGATTTTTCAATCTTACAAACAATGTATTATTTAATTTCTTGAGCTGAATATTTGCAGGATTAAAGCCTTGTTTATAAGAAATTACAACCCTTACGATGTTGGGATTTGTTGAGAATTGACTAACTACAATTTCTTTAATATCACCCTTAGACAAGACTAAATCCTGCACCGGACATTTCAAAATTGCAGAATTTATATCAAAGTAGGCTTTGTTTTCATCTTGTACGACATATAACTTAGGTTGACTTGAAAAATTAAAATCAGTATTATCAAAACTGTTTATTGCAACAATAGAAGACGAATTGTCGTAAATAACAGAAGTTATTCCTAAAGTTTCATCAGCTACTGTGCATGTTGCAAAGCTTAGGATAAATGTAAATAAACAGAATAATTTAATAAAAATATTTTTCATATAATCAATACCTTTTCCAAGATTATATGATACTTTTTACTTTAGAGCAAAAATGTTACATCTATATAATATTCTTTTTTCCTAAGATATACGCAAGTTGAGTTCTATTTTTTGCCATAGCTTTTGCGATTGATTGACTAACATAGAGCTTAACAGTGTGCTTACTCAAAAACAGTTCTTCTGCTATTTCATTGTTTGATAAACCTTCAATAAGGTATTCGCAAACTTCTCTTTCTCGATTTGTTAATTTCATATTATATCCTCTCTGTGAACAATTTAATTATAATATTTGGAAAGAATAAATTCTTAATAATAATTCAATTTATATAAAATTAAAAATAATACTTGAAATATTTCTATTTTTTTTATAAGATAAGAAATGTAAAAAGAATATGCGCTCGTAGCTCAGTTGGATAGAGCGTTTGGCTACGAACCAAAAGGTCGGGAGTTCGAATCTCTTCGAGCGTAAATAAAAAAGATAAGGTTTAGACCTTATCTTTTTTTTGCTTGCAATTACTGTAAATAAAGTGCAAGTGTGAGATTGAAGTTTTTGAGTAAATATTCAAATATATTAGGCTTTATGGCGATTTTAAAAGATTGAGATTTACTTGCACTAGTTAAACTTTATCTGCACTTATTTGCTAATTATTTGCACACAAATATTATCTTTTTAAAAATAAATTGCCAATTTTTACCGATATATTTGGTTTTTAACCAAGTAAATTTAGTGCAAGTAAAAAATTATATCATGGTTTGAGATGCTAAAGATTATCTCTGAGATTGAGATGGCACTTGACTTTCATTGAAACAAGAGCGATTAATGTCATTGTAAACGATTTTTAAATAGTGTTTAAACAAGGTTTAAAAGGGTTTTAAATGAACAAACTACATTTACTCAAACAAGCAGAAAGTTTATATTGCATTGAAAATTTAACGCCAGATATTATTGCTGAAAAATTAAATATCTCACGCAGAACAATTTTTAATTGGAAAAAGAAATATAAGTGGGATAATCACATTGTTAAAATAAAAGATTTTTCAAATCAATTTGCTGTTGATGTTTATAATGTTGGAACAAAACTTCTTACAAAATTAAATGACGATATAGATAATAATAGAATTTTTAACAAACATGAAATTTGTGCATTAGAAAATATTATTAAAATTATATATAAAGAAGATAAAGGACAAGCAAAAAATTTAGATAATATTTCACATAAAAAGAAATTTGTAAAGTTTTTAACACCAGATATCATTGAAGAAATTAATAGAGAAATTTTAGGTTGGAATGGTGCATATTAAATTGTGTCGAATTATCTCTGAGATTTGGATTTAGACTTGAAATTGTTTGAGATGCAAGCGATGAATGAGTGTAATGAAAGGAGTTCCGCAATGGACAAAGATTACAAACTTTATGGCACAAAGATTTTTAATTCAAAATCAAAAGAAATAGGTCTGATTATTTGCACATGGAAAAACAATTTCGCTGACACTGTTATAGATTATGCGACCTGCGTAGACAAAAACAGAAAACGCTATAACATTGAGCTCGATTTGATTTCACCAATGGAGGATTGTTATGTTTATCAAAAATAAGCTAACCAGAGAAACATTAAATATTACATATCCAGAATTCAGAAAAAATTTTGCAAAAGAAATTCAAGACGCCTTTGAAAGTTATTGTAAAACTCAGTTAAATAAGTATTCTTACAAATTTAAAGATGATAATTCAATGGAATTTAATTTCTATTTTGATTTACAGTGGAACTTCAATCATTTTGGTATGAGCAATTGGTATATTGAAAGGTTGGATTAACTATGGAAAATTTAGTTACTTATACTCCAGAAAAATCAAAAAAGATAGCATTAGCAAGATTAGATTTACTAAATCAATGGAAAGAATTTAGACGAAAATATAAAAACAAACTTCAAGCAGATTATGATTTTGTGAATTTGCATAACACAAGCAATTCTCATCTTTTCCAAATATTAGGGAAAATAAGCAGAGGAAGTTTACATCGTTGGAACATAATTCTCAATGGTACAGAAGATTATACAAAATTAATTCCACAATACAAATATGCAAAAGTAGATGAATATCGCACGATTTTAACAGATGAAGAAATTAAAATATTTATGAATTTATTACTTCATCCAAACAGACTTTGTATCGGCAAAGCCATAGCACTTACAAAATACAAACTCCAACAACAAGGACAAAATTTTATTCCAACTGATACGACATTTAGACGTTATGCAAATTGGTATAAAAAGAATAATTACGACAAATGGGTTCTTGCAAGAGATGGTGAAAAAGCACTATCAGATAAAGTTGAACCATATATTAAACGTGATGCAAGTTTACTTGAAGTCGGAGATATTCTAGTTGCTGACGGTCATAAATTAGCATTTCAAGTGATTAATCCATTTACAGGTAAACCAACAAGAGCAACATTAGTTGGCTTTTTAGATTGGAAATCTACTGCACTTGTAGGTTATGAAATTATGCTTGAAGAAAATACCCAATGTATCGCAAGTGCGTTGAGAAATTCAATAATAAATTTAAACATAATTCCTAAAATTGTTTACCAAGATAATGGTAGAGCGTTCAGAGCGAAATATTTTACAGATGATAAAGGATTTTCAGAACTTGGTTTTCAAGGACTATATTCCAAGTTAGGCATAGAAACAGTATTTGCAAGACCATATAACGCAAGAGCAAAGGTTATTGAACGATTTTTTAAAGAGTTTCAAGAAGGTTTTGAAAAATTATTACCAAGTTATGTAGGAAGTAATATTCAAAATAAACCAGCTTATATGATGAGAAATGAAAATTTACATGCTACATTACACAACAATTTTGTTCCTACTATTGACGAAACGATAAAAATGATTGATATGTGGTTACAGTTTAAAAATTCTCAGCCTTGCCCTAACGCACCCGATAAAAGTATTGCAGAAGTCTTTGAAAGTCGAAAACGACAAAATATTGATGAATCCAAGTTAGACGATTTAATGCTTGCAACTGAAGTAAAGACCATTCAAAGAAACGGCATTAGGTTCTTGAATTGCGATTATTTTGACGAGCGACTTTATGGGTTCAAGAGCAAGGTTTTGATTAAATACAACCTTTTTGATTTGACAAAAATTAAGGTTTATACGACAAAAGGCGAATATCTTTGTACGGCTGAACGAGTAACCGAAACTCACCCAATGGCAAAACTACTTGGAACGGTTGAAGATTTAGAGGATTACAAACAAAAAATCCAAAAGCAACAGAAATTGAGGCGAAAAACTATTAATTCGGTTAAGGATTTGCTCTCAACCGATGAGGTTAGATTTATTGAAACAACTGAAAATGACGAGAATTTAAACGCTGTTCAAAAGCCGTTTAATGACCGTTTAAAAGGTGTTCAAAAATATTTTAAAAATAATTGTGAAAAATATGAGTATCTAATCGCCAATAATCCAAATAATGAATGGATTGCAGATTTTAAGAAAACAAAAGAGTACAAATTACTATATGGGAGTGAAGAATGAAGAAAATATTTGTGAAAACTAAGAACGTCAAAAACTTTATCGGACTTGTAGAGAACTTACAAAATAAACCGAAAAACATTCCGAAAATGGGTTTGGTGTACGGAGAGCCTGGGCTTGGAAAATCCCAAACAGCCTTATGGCTTGCGTGCAAATATGATGCGATATATTTAAGAGCAACAAATTTAATGACAGGGCGTTGGTTATTGGAAGAAATTGCAAAAGAAATGGACGAAATTCCAAGATATTTAACGTCAGATAATTTTAATTTGATTGTCCTAAAACTGAAACAAAAACCTCAATTAATCATTGTTGATGAAATAGATTATCTAATGAATAACTTGAAAACTATTGAAATTTTACGGGATATTCATGATGAAACGAATTGTCCAATCATCTTTGTAGGAATGGGTTTGGTACATAAAAAGTTGGAACGATACAAACATCTTTATGACAGATTTTCGGAGATTGTGAAGTTTGAGGTGTTTTCGGTAGGAGATTTGAAACAGATTTTTGAACAGTTGGCGGAGGTGAAAATTACGACGGATTCGATTGAATATATCCACAGAAAATACAATCGTTTTCGGCAGATTGTTCAGTTAATTAACCTGTTGGAAATTGTGGCGAAAGAAAATAATTTGGACGAAATAAATTTGGAGGTAATACAACAACTAGTATGAATATTGAACGATTAGCAAGGCATTTAAAAGAATTTACACTTGATGAAATAGAGATGATTGCGGAGTGTGATTGCAAAAACGAGTTTGAACGGCTTTTGAACACCAATAAAATAGTTTTTGAACAAGGGGTGTTCAAAATTGCGAACAAAAATGAAAATAAATTCGGAGTATTTATCAATAATGCAGATACGAATTCCAACCTAACAATACCACATGCGGTAAAAATCTTTATTGATAATTATGCAAAATGTTATTGTTCACATAGAACATATATGAAATACCGTGCAATTTTCAAGTTTGATATTATGCCAATACTAGAGCAATATAATATTCAGATTTTTAATTACGATAGTATTGTTATTATTTACAACTCATTAGTTGTACGAGACTTCAAGCCTCTAAGAATAAAAAATACAATGGCACTGCTTAAACAATTTTTAAAATATTGTAAATCAGAAAAATTGCTTAATACCTATGTAGATTTCCAAGTAAAACGTGTATCGAAGAAAAATGAATATAGTTTAGATAGGATAAATTTTACATAAGTTTATTCAAACATTCTTCTATAATTTTCTAAAGCATATCTATCAGTCATTCCAGCTATATAATTAGCTATAACTCTTTGAGGTGTTATATCATACCCTGCATCTTTTCTTTCATATGTTATAATACCCGCCTTTGCATTTTCATATATTTTTCTTGTTTTGTATGGAAGTTGCTCTGGATTACTATTAAAGGATTCGAACAGCCTTTTAGCAATTATTGTGGCTTTTGTGTCCATTTGACAAGCAATTGGAGAATTATAAATATATTTTTTCATAAAATCTTTATATTTTTTAAAATCATTTTTAAATAAATCATAATCCGCAATTGATATATCTGGATATTTTATTATATCTTCAGAACTGTTAATTTTTAGTCCCGAAATTTGCTGTTGAGTTCCATAAATCAAGTCTTTAATCATTGCTTTTAAGATTGTATTTGAGTTATAATCTGACCATAAATCTATTATAGGTTTCATTTCTATTTTTAGAATTTTGCAAGCTAAATTTGTAAAATAATTCAATTCATCTAAAAAAGATCTAAATTGAGTGGGGTCATTTAGTTTCATATCTTGCAAAATGTTTTTATTATTTATTGCATCTTCTAAGTCGTGGTATAAATATGCTAGAGTATCAATTTTACATACTAAATCCGATTCTATAGATTTATATTTGCTTGATATTGCAATGTTATCATTGTTAGTATTGCATATTTGGAGCTCTTTAGGCAATTTTGTATGATGGAGGATTCCATAACGAGTATAATTTGTTAAATTTAATCCTTGAGGAGTTTCATTATTATTTGATTTTGTTTCAAGATAATCAACAACCAGAACGCTTTGACAATTATGTTCGAAGCCACCTTCTAATGAATTATTGAACACGGATTCTACTGCGTGCCCAAATGGAGTATGTCCTAAATCGTGACCTAACGCTATAGATTCTGCTAAATTAGAATTTAACCCTAAGGATGTTGCAATTGATCTTGATAGTTGAGTGACTTCTAACGTATGTGATAGCCTATTTGTGTAGTGGTCACCTTGATTAGTCATATAAACTTGTGTTTTTTCCATAAGTCTTTTAAAAGCAAGAGAATATATTATTCTGTCTTTATCTCTTTCAAATTCTGTTCTTCTGGGACAAGAAATGTAGTTTTCCATGTATAATCGAGGAGTACATTTTGATTTAATAGCATATGCAGCTAACGTTTTTTCTTCTTTTTGTTCTAAATCCATTCGTAGAGTATTAAAGATTGTTGTTGCCATCATTAATTCCTTTCTCGAGCAAAATTAATAAAGTTTTGATTTTATATTTTATCCTTATTCTTCAAAAGTAATTTCTTCTTCTGATATATTATGAATTTCTACACGGTGTTGAACATCAATTCTATTTACAAACCATTCATTCAATAAACAGTTTTTTACGAAATCGTCAATTCTATTTACACCATTGAGTTCTTTTAATGTAATTACGATGCTAAACCTTAGGTTTTTACCATCTTCTAAATTTAATCGATTTTTTGTTTTTAGGCTTAAACCCCAGAATCCTTTCGGATTTCCTGAATCAATGGGACGTTTTCTTGTTGTAAAAACTTCTCTTATATGTTTAACATTATCCCATTTTCTGTAATTTAATCTAGCATCTTTTTCCCAAGTATAATGTCCTTTTGTATCTTGATAATTATTATCAATAGACTTAATATCATTGTCTTTTATTCTGCCAAATTTTATGTCTAATTCTGTATTAGTGTAGTCAACACCTTGGGTTCTAGAACATTTTGGGAAATAGCAAACAGTAGCTTTTGCAATAAAAGGATGTTTTCCATTATGTACTGGTACAGGTAGTTTATAATTATAGGTATTGTACTCGTCCGAAACTCCAGAAATTATCATTTGGATTTCATCATTCTTTGTGTTTAATACGTCTTCAATTTTTATAGGAACAATTCCATGTCCAATTTTATTTGGATCAAATTTTTGTTTTTCCCAATTTGTTGATGAATGTATAATTAAAGCTTTTGCTTCTTCTCTACTAAGTCCCAATACTGAAATTAAATAACATATCTTACGAGCAATCCAAGGTGCAGCAAATGATGTTCCTTGAACATGCTCAACTCCTCGCTGAGTATATACTTTTATTTTGTTTTCATTGTCACCACCATAATATGCAATATCCGGTTTTATATAAAATGATAAAACTGGCCCAGTTCTTGTATATTTTGTAGGTTCACCTTTTGATGTTACGGAATTGACTATCAATGAATTTATAGAATCTGCTGGAGCCCCTACTCTTTTTTCTTCTTCATTATCTTCCTTGTTAGTGCCTGCAATTACAAATATTACGTCATAATCTTTTTGAATTTTATCAAGAATTGCAGCTTCTGGTGAAATAAAATTCTGATTTACAGCATATTTTGAACCAAGTGATAAATTCCAGACTTTAATTTCAGGATTCTCAATTACTAATCTTTCAATATTCTTAAGAATAGTAAATGAACTGAATTTGTCATTTGTAGCAACTCCAAAATGTTTTACTTTAAAACGTCCACAGCCATCATCTAACAAAGGATTTAAAGTCGGACCATCGACAATAATTGACGTTACTGCCGTTCCATGCAGATAGTCTTTTTCAGATGTTTCAATTTCTTTAGGTAGCAAATTTTTTGATTCTACCCAATCAGAAAAATACACATTGTTAGAAAACAGGGTATCTATAACCCCAATTGTAGGTTCATTTTTTGAAGTAGGTACAGTAAAATTATCAGAAGCATCAATTATATTAAAATCAGATTTTGTAAGTTCAGATAAATCAGTAACTGACATTGATATCAAATATGGAGCTTTTTCTTTTAATAAATTATATTCGTCTGGCAATAATAATAAAGTTGTATCATCTATTATTCTATCATTACTTAAGCGAATTCCTAACTTGTTCATTAAATCAATTGTATCAACAGAAGTTTTAAAAATGGTAATAATAGATTTATCGTCAAACTCTTTAATATCACTAAAAATATCTAATCTATCAACATAATAAGCATCTACAACAATTTTTAAAAAATTTGTTTTAGTCAAGTTATCATAGTGTAAGTTAATTTTTTCATTTTTATTCTTAGAATTAATTTTTTCTATTGTTTGGGCAGAAACACATCCGTCTAACTGAGTATCTATAATCTCTATAGCTTCAGCAACTTCTCTAATAGATTGTTCTATCTCTTGAAGTGATACATAATGAGTTATTAAGTGTTTAGGGGAAGATTCATCATAAAACCTCGCACCTCTAACACTATTATTTGCAGAAGATAGTAACCTCTGAATTCTATTTGATTTCGCTGCTATTTTGTTATAATAAACACTAACTAGTGCTCCTTGCAACGTTGTATCATTAGCCCAATAATTATATAGGTATTTTAAATCTTGTAATATTTTTTTTAACTTTTCAGAACTTACGGATTTGTTTTTAGGTAAACTTATAACTACAGCTCCATTATCTCTTTTTGCTTGTTCAAATGTACCTTTTAATAGAAGTGTATTATTCAAATTATCTTACCTCCTTAATTTTTCGTGATACTTGGCTTTTGGAAACTCCAGTTAAAATTTCTATGTCTCTAACCGTAAAACCATTATCTTGTAATGTTTTTAAACAATCCTTTGTGTCTGTTGTCGAATTGCAGTTTAATGAATCGTATAATCTTTTTAGGTAATCGTATTTATTATTTGGATTACTAAAAGCTAAAGAGGTTTTTAGCAGATTTTTTAGCTCTCCTGGATATGGTAAATTTTCAGAAGCGTTTAAAATCTTCTTTAATAATTTAACATTTCGTCCAGCATACTTAAATTTTTGAATATACCTATTCATCATATTTTCAGCAATCAAAGCTAGATCTTCTTTTGGGTATTTCTCAAAATCGACAATAGCATCAAAGCGCCTTACTAAAGCTCTATCGAATGATTTAAATAAATTTGTAGTAGCAATTATTATTGTATCCTTATTTAAACTATCAAATCCTTTTAATATAGAAGAGGTTGCACGCCCCATTTCCCTGATATCTCGATCGTTTATTCTATCTATGGCAATTGCATCAATCTCATCGAAGAGGATGATTGTTTTTTGCGACTGTGGCAATTTTTTTAAATCATTAAACAATTTTGCAATGTTTTTTGAAGTTTGCCCAAGTTTACTATCAACAAGCATATCAAAATCTACAATATATAAATTCCGGTCTAATATTCGTGCAATTTGTTTTACCGATTCGGTTTTCCCCGTACCCGGAGGACCTTCAAATAAAAATTTATTAAGGCCAATGTCATGTCCTATTGCATTTATAATACCAGCAACATTGTTCTGAATTTTTTCTGGTAGTAATATTGGCTCGGAATCTAAATCTACCTTTTTTATATATTCACAGTCTTCTTGCTGATACTGCGGTGAAAATGTATTTGCATCTGATAATAAAGATATTATGTATTGTGCTAATGCAGAATCTTTATTTTCATCAAATTCTTTTGCTATAGTATAAGCTTCTTGCTTGAAAGCTTCCTCGTTTTTTTGTGAATGATATTTTATTAAGTTTATAACGTTTATTTTCTTCATGTTGTACCTCGATAAATTTAGTATAATGTATCGGGACAATTTTGTCAACATTTGGGACAAAGTTGGAGTAAAACGTCTTAATGCTTATTCATGTTTAGTGTACGTTTTTGATACATCTCCATTAATTTTGCAACCGTTTCGGATTCGGTAAGCCAAGTGCGTTTGCCATTCTCGTCTTTTTTGCAAAAACCGTAGGCTTCCATAACTGCTTTGTCGTTTTCTTGATGAGCCTTGCGAAGTTCTTTTGGCATAGTTAAATCATCATATAAATCAGCTAAAGAACATTCAGGATACAACTCTCTAGCATCAAGTATCCCTTGAGCCGTTTTTTCAATTTTTGCTTTTTGTTCATCTGTTGAATTACACCAAGGAAAGTTATTGTAAACAATATCTTTTGAGTATCTATAACGCATTTCTAATCTACCACAAACAGTTCTCATCCAAGCCATGTGGACATTAGATGTTAAAATACCAAAATCATACAAATTTGCATTTGGAATTATTGTTGCAGAATTTGTTGCGATTGTAGAACTATCTAAAAAGCCCATTGGTACATATTTTCTATTTTCAGATGATGTGGCAGGTACTATAACATATAAATCTGGACATTTTGTTTCTCTAAATAACCAAGGTGTTGCTGCCAATTTTTGCCTATCCTCAGCTCCATTTAATCTATCTTCCTTGCAAGCCTCAACTCTTTTTAATACTTCTGGCATATTTCTTAATTCTTTAGGATTTATATCAACTAACCACAAGCAGTAACGTGCTTTATTATTGATAAATTCCATTGCCCCAGTTAGTTTTTTGATATATTTTTTTGCATTAGGTTCTTTTTTTATAAATTCATCATAATCCTCTGCTTCAATAATCAAATGTCCACCATCGGCAGGTCTATTACCCGTTGTCATTTTAGGCACATTACAAATTGGCTTACTACAACTTTCAACAAAAATATTATTTGCATCTACCAAATAAAAATTAATATTATCAACTAATTGCACTCTATCATTGGAATATAATTTTCTTTTTCGTTTATCATCAAAACAACTAAACCCAACAATAACGCAATGAACATGTGCTTTTAGGCTTGCTTCACTATCCCAACGGAATGTTTTATGTGCAAAATCAATGTGTATGCCAAATTGTTCACATAATGGTTTCCAAACTGCTGCAACTTGTTCCCCTTGAGTAATAGAATTTGTTGAAACTAGTGCTGTTTTTATGTTTGTACCTTGCATCATTTTTGAGGCTTTATAATACCAACAAGCAACATAATCAATTTTCCCTGCTGTTTTATAAGGTTTTCCTTTTTCATCAACATAAATAGATAAAATATCATCTTTTTGAGATTTTGATTGCAATGAATAACCAACAAATGGCGGATTGCCCATTATATAATTTAATTTTTCTTTCGGAACGACTGTTTCCCAATCGATACGCAAAGCGTTTGCTTCTACGATATTTGCATAAGTTTTTAGCGGCAAGAAATCCAAATTCATGTGAACAATATCTTCTGTTTGTTTCATCATCTGAGATTCTGCAATCCATAGAGCTGTCTTAGCTACTGTTACAGCAAAATCATTGATTTCTATTCCGTAAAATTGCCGAATAGAAACTTGGATAGGGTTAGTAACAGCCCCAATTTTGATTTGCCCTTTTTGAAGTTCAAATAATATTTTGTTTTCTAACTTTCTTAACGAGATATATGTTTCTGTTAAAAAGTTTCCACTACCACAAGCAGGGTCTAAGAATGTTAGATTCGCAATCTTTTCTTGGAATGCTTTTAATTTTGTATCTTTTGCTTTATCAACTTTGATATTACAAATTTCTTTAAATTCTGCATTCAAATCATCCATAAACAATGGGTCAATAACCTTGTGAATATTTTCGATTGAAGTGTAGTGCATTCCACCTTTTCTACGTGTATCAGGGTTTAATGTACTTTCAAAAACTGCACCAAAAATTGTCGGACTGATTTCTGACCAATCAAAATTTGCACTTGCTTTTTCTAAAATCAAATCTCTAATTTCATCTGTAAAATTAGGAATTTCTATATTCTCATTTGCAAACAATCCCCCATTTACGTATGGAAAAGCAGCCAAATCAGGTTCTATATATGGGTCACGCTCCTCAACTTTTGTATCTAAAACCCTAAACAATTCAATCAGTGCTTTTCTAAAATGCTTTGCCTCAAACTGTTTCATATAGTCAAGAAACATATTGTTTCTGCCAAATATTTCTGCATCTTCTGCGTATAAACAAAATACAAGACGAACGCACAAGATGTTTAAGCTTTTCAAGGTTTCTTCATTTTCGGTATTATAATACTGTTTTAAAAGAGCATCATAAATTACCCCAACGATTTCGCCAGCTTTTATTGAAACTTCCATTTCTTTTTTAAGATGTACATTTTCAGTTTTAGTCAAAAACGAAAGTCTATAATACTCTTTTTCTAAATCTTGTAATTTGATAACCTCTGGTTCACCTTTCGGTTGTTCCATATCGTAAACAAAAAATTCTTCAAAATTACAAGTAACAACAAAACGTGGGTGTTTAGATACAGGAAGTTCTGCAATATATCTTTTTGCTTGTTGAAATGGAGTAAGTAACGTTCCATCAGATTGTTTAATTGCTTGGTTCAAGTTTTTGCCAAGGCTCTTTTGTTCAATCATTACCCGAGTAGATGGGATATAACCATCAATAAAACTTGTATGGTCAAGGTGTACTTGGTCTTCAAAAGAAATAAAAGATTCAGGGTGTTCAATCCCAAATACATCTCTCAATAATGACATCCAAAATGCTTGGCTTTGCCCTTTTTCATAACCTTTACCTTGCCAAAATTCAGAAAACTCTTTTGCGGATTTACGTTGATTATAATCTGCCACTCAACACCTCCAGTTTTGTTGGTTTTATTTTAGCATGAAAGTAAGGTATTGATACAATTATAAAATATCTTTTAAAACCCTTTTAATAGCTTTTAAAATATCTAAATCTCAATGTCAAAACAATCTTCTTATATTTAATAAATTATAATTACCCTCCATGATTATGGAGGGTAACAGTTATTTTTCCCTCCCACCTACGTGGTGGAGGGCAAGGGACACTAGTAGAATCGGCGAAGTGTGAACCGCGTGAAACTGCGTGCCGTATGGCTGAGGGGGTAAAAAGGAGTGAAAAAGCACAAAA
>ENA-OPMN01000025-OPMN01000025.1-human-gut-metagenome-genome-assembly--contig:-NODE-25-length-92425-cov-7.130573_pt1 | contig 92425 bp, 71 predicted proteins | sample MGYA00241524_ERZ501745 | MGnify/ENA primary metagenome ERZ501745 (study PRJEB25962, sample SAMEA2042567) | human gut metagenome | biome: human gut; feature: human-associated habitat; material: faeces...
GATTTCAATGTCTAAAGATGCAAATTCTTTTGGACATGACAAAGCCCTGGCTTGGGAAAGTCGGGGCTTTGTTTATACAAAAAGAGGATGCATCGTTTCGACACACCCTCGTTTTGCTTGCTCGTTGACTCTATCTCAATGTGCCGACCAGATATGTTACTACTTATAAGGCTACTGATTGGAACGGTTATTCAATAACATTCAGCAATAATCACGAATTCTATCAGAAGAACTTCAAGACGGGTTGCTAAAATAATCTGTCTTTTTCTAACCTACACTTTGATATCAGCAATAAAACTCCTATGTTTTCATCGAGTTATTTGACAGCACAGTACCGCAAATTACTGAAAATCGCACGGTTGCCAACTCGTTACTGTTATTTCTCAAATGCTTCGCTAAGTATTTATTCCTCAATCGGTTCCAGCAATGATTTCAGCCAAGGAGGTGAAAGTACGAGTGCAGAAACTACCAATACTGCTCAATTAGTCACTGATACCATTATGAATTCAATTAATAACGGTACAGCTGTAGCAGTTCAAATGGAAGATAGCAAAACGTATAAACTAGCATCATTGTCAGCATTTGTAAGTAGCGTACCTGCCCTTCAAGCGGAAATATTATCCGTTGTTAGTCATAATGAAGCTTTTTTAAAAAAATGTAGTGACTCTCTAGGAGGTTTTGCGTTTGCTGCTAATCTTCCTTTTACTATTATGGGTGTTACAGATGGAGATATATCAGGAAGTGATTGGTTAAATATCTTATCTACCTTAAGTGGAGCTATAGGCACATTCACCAGTTTGGCTCCTCCAATTGCTTTTGCATTTAATGGACTTTCATTTGTACTATCAATTGCGTCTTTGTGCGTATCTGGAAGTGAAAACAATTCTTCTACTAATAACAACTTTTAAAACTTATTCTACATAACGACTAATAATTATATAATAAATTTACTATGGCTAAAATCCAAAACTTCTTGCAGAAAATAGTTATCTATAAAATATATTCCTTAGAAAAACAAAAAATGGAATATAATGACAATGAAGTATATAATCACATAGGAGTAGGTTTTTTGATTGTATTCTCATATATAGTATTGATATTGCTTTTTTTATCCATACGATTATTTAATGAATTGAGAAACAATTTCACACTTGTTGTTTGCGTTACAATCTTATGCTTTTCGGCTAAGTATTTTTTCGTAAAATATTTAAAACAAAAAAAATATGTTCAAACAATCCATGAAAAATATCTACAAATGGATCTAAAGAAAAGAAAGGAAAACTATAAAATTGGATTATATTACGTTATATTTGTTATTTTATTTCCTTTATTCAGCATACTAATCATGGAATTAATAGAGTTTATTACGGATAATTAACAGCATTTGTGAGTAATGTTCCATCAGCACAGTATGATATAATTTCAAAGGCGAAAGGAAACCCTTCTTTTCTAAAGGCTTGTGGAGAGGCTCTTCAAAGATCTAATTGCATAGCTAATGATGTTGTTGCCGCTGTAGGCATTCTTGATGGAGATGTGACAGTTGGAGATGCTATAAATGGAATAGCGGCAGCATGTGGAACTCTCGGACTTTGGACGAGTGGAACTCCACTTGGTTTAACACTTGATGGAATATCATTGGTATTTTTATCCTCTTATTGATAAGACTATAAACTGAATTTGAATCTATTTTTTTTTGATTATAAATTAATAATGTTATTTGAAAAATATGAAAAAAATAAAATCATTCTATTGTGAGATTGTAATTTCAAAGATTTATATGCTGGAAAAATACAAACGAGAATTTGATGAAGGAAACATATACAACGGAATTTGGGGAACTTTACAAACACTTTTCGTATTTACTGCTTGCATAATTCTTTTTATACTCGTACATATATGCGGAATTCCACAATACAAATTAAGCATAGCTTTAGGTACAATCATCTTATGTATAATAGTTGTCAACGCGATAATTAAAAAGCTAAAACAAGACAGATATGTTCAAATAATCCATGAGGAATATTTAAAAATGACTGAAGAAGAAAGAAAAAAACATTATAAGCGTGGATTATGGAAAGTAACACCTATATTCTTTTATCCTATTATAATTATTGCGTTCTTAAAGCTAATCACATTAATATAAATGAACTATGAAAATTATCAAATAGCTATGCACAGTACTATGCCGACATTAAAGTTTAGCATAGCCCTTCAATATTCTCATGCGATATCACCTATTACTCAACCGGATGGTTCAATGCAAAACAAGGATGTAAATAATTTTAGCCTGGCCCCTACCTTAACATTTTCTACTCCGATACCATTTACTGGTGGAACACTTTCAATAAGCAGTAACTTCAATTTCTATCAATATAAAAAATACAAATATTACAAATAAGAATTATTCAATGAATATGTATTACATAAATATATCACAGCCATTAAATTTCTTCAATACACAAGGCTGGAGCCGAAAAACTAACAAAACTAATTTCTCTATGTAGCGGATGGACCATATGCGTGAACGCAAAAACTTCAGGAAAAGATAACATCAAGACAAAAAAAGAATGCGAATTGCAGCACTGCAATATGCGAATGGACAAGTGAAGCATTGCGATGATTAGATTGAATCACCGCAATGTTTTTTTAGGTTTTATACGGTAAAATTCTGTTTAATAAGATTACCTTTCAAAACAATCTTGAATATTTATACTGTTTAGCTGTTTTTGGCGTGCCGTTTTTTACGCTTCGCCATATTACGCAGCAATTGGCGTTTGCGAGATGCAGAAAAACGCTTCGGACGATGCATTAACAAGATGTCCTCGTCTTCGTACAGCGGTGCGTCTGGTTCATACAGGCGTATCGCAATGTTTTTCCCTTCGCGCTGACTTCGTATTATCGCCCTGCTGATTACCTGAATACGCAGATCAGTATCTGCCGTTTGAAGCAAATATGCCAGAATCTTGGTTGCCGTATGAAGCTCGGGATTTGGATAACGCCCTGTCAACGTTTTAGAACCTACCGACGTGCAGCGCTGAATGGCGTTGTACGATAGTCCACTGTCTTTAGCTAAAATACGGATAAGTCTCGCCAGTTCTTTTGATACACTCTTTTTCAGATTTTCAACTCTTTCAAGCTCGGTCTCTTTTTTTTCATGGTTTTCAAATTTTAATAGATGATTAGAATATATTAACACTTCATCCCCCTAGGGGGTCAGTTGCTATCTTTACATGGGGTATCTTTGTATAAAACATAAACGATAAACCAATAGCTACCCTCTATGTATATTATGACGCTAAAAATGAAATTTATCCAAGACCCCCGACTTGAATTTTTTGAAAAAAAATCGAGTCGTTTAATTAATATTCTATTATTAATATTATTTTATATAATAGGTTCTACTATTTTGTCAGCGATTGGCTCTATAAATGGTCATCTTCTAAATACCCACAAAAACATATCTATCTGTAAAACAAGCTTTTCAAGGCTGAAAAAGCCTGATATAACTGGTCTCCGTACTTGTATAGCTTTATGTATACATACTGGTTGTACATTTTGCCTTGTAAATAATGCTCATAACTCAACCTTATATAATTCACTTAATTACAATCAGTTACATTATGGAAAACTTAAATTATTTCAAGAATGCGGGAAATCAGGGATATATTCTACTTCCCCGCAGGTTATTGCTGAACGCACTGTTTCTTCAGTCTCCAGAACGGCAGTATTACCGACTTTACATTCATCTGCTGCTAAAGGCAACGTATGGCGATGGCAGAACTGACGGAGAAAGCCTGAAGCGTGGCGAGTTGTATTTTTCGTACCGAACCCTGTGCGAGCAATTTTCAGTGTGCAGAGCAACGCTGTCGAAAATGCTGAACGAGATGGAAGAATGCGAATTGATTGAAATCTACAGAGGCAAAACAAACAGGCAATCATCGAAAATCAAGATGCTGTATTACGAACAGATGTGCGATTTCGCTACCATCTTCGAAGAACCGTCAGGAAAGTCGGACTATGAATTCGAGGTCTTCTGGGATATATACCATAACCGTTCGGGACTGGAACCCATCGACAAGGAGCTGGCACGCCACTACTGGAAACGACTTTCGAGCGAAGAACGCACGCTGGCATTGGTAAACGTGGATGTTTATTTCTCGGATATACCTCGCAGCCGATGGCGCACAGCGGTAGAATACTTGGGCTATAAAAACTTCTTGGGAAATTAAAAGATTGGTTTTCAAGCGATAACATTAGTTGTATAACTTAAATCTATGTACTATTATGGGTTACAAAGAAAAAAAACATTACGGCGAATACCTGCCGGCATACGATGAGTCGATGGAAAAAGCCGTTATCGGAGCTATGCTTATAGAACGACAGGCGGCGCCTATAGCCATACCGCTACTGCGCCCCGAGATGTTCTATTACAAGAAGCACGAAACCATTTTCAAGGCGTTAAAAGACATGATGAGCCAGGGCAGGCCGATAGACATCATCACGGTGGCAGATTATATGCGCAGCGCTGGCACGCTTGACGAAGTGGGAGGTCCGTACTACATCACCGCATTATCGGGCGGCGTGACAAGCTCCGCCCATCTGGAGTATCACTGCGGAGTGCTGTTCGACATGTACACGCGCAGGCGACTCGTGGAGCTGCTTACCAAGTATCTGGCTATGGCGCAAGACATCACATTCGATCATTATCAGGTCATGACAGACATGAACGGTGAGATTTGTAACATGATGGAGAACTCGCCCATAGAAAACAATCTGCACTCTATGGACGATGTGGCAAAGATGGTTCTGGAAACCATGTACAAGCGTCAGGAAACATCGAGCAACGGCCTTACGGGAGTCACTACCGGTCTGCCCGATCTGGACGCTCTTACCGGTGGATGGCAAGCCGGAAACCTTATCACCAATGCCGGACGACCCGGCGACGGCAAGTCGGCCACCGACATCATGTTCGCCTTGGCAGCCGCCAAAGCCGGAGTGCACGTGGCGTACATAACCCTCGAAATGTCGGCATCCGAAATAGGCGACCGCCTGGCATTTGCCGAGTGCAACGTAGACCCCACGCGTGCCAAGCACGGACAGCTAACGCCCGATGAACAGGCGGAATTCGAGGCGGCGGTAGAGCGCATCCGCACGCTCCCCATCTACATAGACGATACGCCATCGGTGAGCATAGACAGAATCTGCGCCCAGATGCGATGCCTTAAGTTCCGCGACAAGTTAGGGCTGGTCATAGTAGACTACCTTCAGCTGATAGGCTCTACGCTGAACAACCGCAACCGCGAGCAGGAGGTGGCGGAATGCAGCCGCAAGCTGAAAGCCCTGGCGCGTTCGATTAAATGCCCCGTCATAGTATCGAGTCAGCTCAACCGTCAGGCGGAAGACCAGACCACGCCGCCCGATCTTCGCCATCTGCGCGAGAGCGGTGCCATAGAGCAGGATGCCGACTTGGTACTGATGATACATCGCCCTGAGCGACATCATATCCTTGTAGACGAGAAGTTGCAGTGCAGCACCAAAGGCATGGGAATACTGAGTGTGGCAAAGCACCGAAACGGAAGCACGGGCCGCATATACTACAGCTATAACCCCAGCATGAGCCACATTACCGCCTTTAAGCCGAGCACCTTCAGCGAAGAGGAAATAGCGAACCACAACGAGCTGGCAGAGCAAGCTAAGAACAGCCGTAACGCAAAGCCGGAAACGCAATATTGCGTATTAATCAACAGTGGCCCAAAGAGTAAAAAGAAAAACAAGAAAGATAAGAATCAAGAAAAACCAAGAAATGATCACAATGGACAACAAGATCTGTTCAAAGACAACTAACGGCGAGTCTTTCGCTACACGATGGCCCGGTCCGCCATACGCCGAAGACGAGTGTCTGCCGCCTTTCCGGTGCCGTGCCATGACGAAGACGAGCCTTGCCGGCCTTTACTTCCCCGACGTTAACGCCACCACCGCCAAGCAGCACCTTCGCCGCTGGATAGCGTACTGCAAGCCTTTATCGGACGAACTACGGAGCATAGGGTATAACCCGGCAAAGCATTCGTTCTCAAGGAATGAGGTAAGGGTGATTGTCAAGCATTTGGGAGAGCCGTAATCACACTCTTCCAATCGCTTCAAAGCCGCTGAGTGCCAAATATCTTTTGGGCAACTTTGCATCGTAATTAATAACCTTTTGAACGATTATGGAAAAAGAAAAAAACTCTAGGATGGTAGACTTGATTGTGATTCATTGCTCGGCTACCAAGGAAACTTCGCGACTAACTCCTTTGGCTCTCGACCGTATGCACAGGCAACGTGGGTTTAACGGTTGTGGTTATCATTATTATATAGAACGCGACGGAAAGATTAATTCTATGAGACCGAGCGAGAAGGTGGGGGCGCATGCGCGGGGGTATAACGCTCACTCTTTGGGTATCTGTTATGAAGGGGGACTGGATAAGAACGGACGTGCTGCTGATACCAGGACTGAGCGACAGAAGGTATCGCTACGTGCTCTGGTTAAGGTGCTGCGCCAGCTGTATCCTACCATCAATAGGGTGGTGGGGCATCGTGATCTTAGTGCGGACCGTAACGGTGATGGCGTGATAACGCCCGATGAGTGGACTAAGCAGTGTCCATGCTTCGATGTGGCTAGTGAGTTGTAGAAAAACATTATTCTGAAAAAATATTTCATTAATAACATCGAATCGCTTCAAAGCCGCTGAGTGACCGGGTGGAGGCATAGTATCTTTGTAATACGAAATCGATATCGAACGTGTTTGTACAAAGAACAGTGTTAAACCTAAAAAACAAGAAGAAATGGAAAAATCAGTAGCTTATTCATTGGTGAAAAGACGAGACTTTAAGGACCCTGAAGGAAACGATAGACTTTACTACGCGTTGGCGCAGGCCAGGGGAGAGATGAACGTAAGAGAGATGGGGCAGCGTATTCAGCAGATGTGTACGGTGACTTACGCCGATATCATGGCGGTACTGTGTGCGCTGCCAGCTGTGATAAAACAGGGATTGAGCGCGGGAGAGATTGTACGACTGGGCGACTTGGGCAGCCTGCAGATGGGGCTTAGAAGCAAGGGGGCGAAGACCGAGAAGGAATTTACTCTGGCCAACATTACCAAGGCGCGTTTCAAGTTCCGCCCGGGAAAGGATATGGTAGACTTGCTGGGCAACCTGAACTATGTGCGCGTGCCTGTAATAGAGCGAAAGAAGAAACAGGATGTGGTGGAAACGCAAGAGGTGGCTCACGAAGAATCAGGAGAGTAATGAAGAAGAAAGTGTGGACTATTATCTCCAGAATTTTCCGGTGCCTGTCTTACCTGATAGAGGGTACTTGCCCGGTAATGAAACCTAACAAGCCTCTCGGCAAAGAGGAAGAGCAGCCTAAGTAGGGGTGCAGATAGCGAAGGCTCAGAGCTTTTTATGCTCTGGGCCTTTAGTATATAGTCTATGCTGAGTGAATACTTGTTTGTTAGAAAAGTAATTAACTAATAACATCTGATTTTAAGAGTATTTCTTGGGCAAATCTGAAAATGTTTGTACTTTTGCAACACTAGAACCCGCCAAGCCTCTCAACGATGCTCAAATGTGCGGGTCGTTTTTTTTAAATACTATGAATAATAGAATTCCATTCCAGAAACCATATACAAACTCTCATGATTTAGTTAGGTTATTACAACAACGTGGTTTGATTGTAACTGACACGACAAAAGCGGAGAGTTATCTAGACTATATAGGATATTATCGTTTGTCTGCCTATATGCATCCGTTGCTGAAGCTTCCAAAGAGTTTGCATCAATACAAGCCCAATGCCTCATTTGACCAAGTGATGATGCTATATCGCTTTGACAAGAAGTTGCGTTTACTTATATTTAATGAGATTGAAAAGATTGAGATTGCAGTTCGTAGTGCCATAGTTAATATAGGTAGCGAAATGACAAATAACTCGTTTTGGCTAACTGATAGCAATAATTTTATTGATGCAGGAAAATTCCATCATACAATGGAGTTGATTGACTCTGAAATTCGTAGATCACGAGAAGACTTTATTAATCATTTTAAACAGACATATTCTGATGACTATCCACCTGCTTGGATTTTGGCAGAGATTCTGCCTTTTGGCGTACTTACAAACGTATATAACAATATTAAAGTTGCACGAATAAAGAAACGTATAGCACAAAAATTTGGTTTGCAAGTTGCTCCTTTTGAATCTTGGTTAACGATAGTAACTCTTACTAGAAATTCTTGCTGCCATCATGCTCGTGTTTGGAATAAGCAGAATACTATTAGACCTATGATACCTAATCGGATGATAGGGCGTTGGATATCACTGCCTACTGATCCGCTACGAATTTATTTCAATTTATGTATCATAAAATATTTCTTGGATATTATCTCGCCAAACAATGATATGAAGGTAAAGATTGATGCTCTGCTTTCTTTATATCCATATATCGATGTACATGCAATGGGCTTTCCGTATGGCTGGGATACTGAACCTTTGTGGAATATGTCTATTTCTCGATAGCGAAACCTAATAAGCCTCTAAGATTTCCTCTCATAACGTTTTGATTTTTACGGAGGAAAATATATATTTGTGAAATATAGAGATTACCGTATAGAGATTTTTTTTATTAATCTTAAAATGTATCAGTATGAAAGCACGTAACATTATTAAGGTGTTGCTGTCTGCGGCTTTGGTGTTTGCTGCGACAGTAGATTGTAGTGCTCAGTTTTTGAACAATCTGAAAGGGAAACTGAAGGAAGCTGTGGTAGAAAAGGTATCACAAAACTCTAATGTGGCTGCCGCTGTAGCGCAAAAAAGCGGCGATGTGAAATTCAAGAATGTTTTGTATGTCAGTGCCGAAAGAGGCTCGGCTCGTAGTCAGGGTACTAAGGATGCTCCGCTGCGCGATGTGCAGAAGGCTATCAGCCTGGCTAACGATGGCGACGTGATACGTATAGCCGAAGGTAATTATCTGGGTAATCTGGACCGTGGATGGCTGGAAATCAAGGAGAAGTATGTGAGCCTGGAGGGTGGATGGAATAATGATTTTACTGAGCGTAATCCGCTGAAATATGTTACTCGTATTCAGCCGGGAAAGGAACAGGCTGGTACCATAGCAAGGGCGGCTTTGCTGATAGAGTGTCTGAAGAATCCTGATCAGACTATAGTGATTGACGGTGTTTTCTTCGACCTTGGCATGATGCTTGAGTATTGTAAGGCTGACCCGTCGGACCCGCGTTATGGTTGTCCGGAGGGTTGTGAAACTGGTCGTGTAATGCCGGTGGGCAATCCACCCAACAAGACAGTGCGTCTGCTTGGCGGTAAGGTGGCAGGACGACTGATTGTTCGCAACTGTATGTTCCTGAACGCTTCGTTCAACGGTATCATCATGACTAATATGGGTGGATTCTGGGAGATTTATAACAACGTATTCGTTTCTAATCTTTACGCTTCGTGCGAGATTACAGGTGGCTTGAATCAGCAGAATAACGCGCATAAGTCGCACGTGGACTTCCATCATAACACGGTGATGTTCTCATGGCCTACAACTAAGGAGATGGAGAGCATGGGATATGGTTATCGTTTCCGCAACGGATGTGACCATACTGTACATAACAACATATTTGGATGTAATAACTTCGGTGCTCTTGACGGTGGTTGGGACGATTCTAATCTGCCGCAGGATAAGCGCAAGGTTTGCTCGGCTTACGATAATCTGTTCTTTATGAATAAGGGCGACTTGGTGGTAGCTGGTACCAGTGGCGGCAAGTGGCTGTATGTTCCTGGCAAGCGTTTTGACGAAGTTGAGATGTTGAAGCAGTACGAAAACAACCGTGAGTTGCCGGAATCGAGCAAGTTTAAGGAGTTTATAGACCCGGCTTACCTGAAGGGTTATGCTTCGTTGGAAATAATTTCTACAAGTAGTTATGATCCTAACTCGGCTGCCAACTTGTATCGTGAGGCTCATGGATTGAACAAGCAGGGCACTATGACTACTCGTGTATCGATGTTCGGTAACCGCTATAACTTTGATAAGGCGATGAAGTTCTTCGGAGCAGAACCGGGCTACGGCGCTCAGTTGCCGCAGTAAAATAATATAAAGGAATACAATACGCCCTGCAGTGGTAGAAAAGCTGCAGGGCGTATTTTGTATGTACACTGAAAGCGTTTTTATTATTCTTCAATCAAAGAAGTAAGCGGATGCTTGTTGCCTTTAACTTTGGTGAGGAAGGCTTTTGCCGATCCGAAGTTGAGGTATAGGTCGAGACGGACGGGCAGGTGGTTACGGTCGTCGGTTACGTAGAAGGTGATGACCTCTTTCTCTTTGTTCTTTTCGTCGTACTCTACAAGTGAGAATACCAGGCAACGGTATTTCTTTCCGTTTTCTACCTTACAGTCTCTTTTGCCACGATAGATAAGCGTTTCTTTTTCTATCTTGGTTCCGGTAGCCATGGAGAAGAGAATCTTCATGCCCGGGGTGTACGAGCTGGGGTCGTAAGAACGTGCCTGAAGCAGGATGCTAAGCATATCGTACACGCATACGGGCGACTCGTCGTGATGGGGGTCGGGGATGGAGTAGTTCACGCTGCGACCCTGATCGACGATACATTTGTTATTGAAATACTTGAAATGTACCTCGTCTACCGAATAACGCTTTCCTTCTTCTGCTCCCTTACGGAAGTAGAGAGGCTCAAGGCGCTGCGTGGTGATGCTTACCAGCGTGTCGCGCATCTTGAAGAAGCGGTCGATGCGATGGTTGGTGTACGACTGCAGCTGTGTGCTGAGGCAAGAACGACCTTTATAAGTGGTGTCTTTTACCGTCATCTTAGCCCATCCGGCGTTAATCCAGATGAACTTCCAGTTGAACTTCAGCTCATAGTGCAGAGTTTCTCCGGGCTTTATGGCATCGTTGTCGGAGCCGCATTGGGCGTTAGCGATGAGGCTACACCCAATTAGGCAGAGGCAAAGTAGTAGTTTCTTTATCATCGTGTAGATCTTTTATTGGCCAAGTCGAGTGCTTTAGCCTTTTCGCGTTCTTTTCGTTTCTTATCGTCTTCGGGCTTCTGCTTCTTTATCTCATCCAGCTTCTGCTGGTCGAGCGGTTTGGCGTGTATATCCCAGTTTTCTTCGAACTCGAAGTTGGCTTTCATCTCCCATACCTTGGGGAAGTAGTAAACCTCTTCGGCTTGTAGCTTCTGTTCGTAGTTGCCGGTGTCCCACTTTCCGTTGTTGTTACTGTCGTTAAACAGGCGGATGTAGTACTTAGTGCTGGGCTGCAGGAAGTAGAAGTCGCAAGTGCCTTTATCGGTTACGGGCTGTTGGCGTATCACCGCATCGCTACTATTGAGCAACTGCACTATGGCGTGCTGACCTGCACCCGTAATGTTAAGGTAGAGTGTACCGTAGTCTTCGAGTGTCTTAACCTTGAGGCTCTTTTCCACCTTGTCGGTATGGAGTCCGTATACGCCCTTGAACGCCAAGGAGTCGATGTTAAGGCGATATTCATCTCCAGGTTTCCAATCTGCCAATATCTCGTAACGGCGTGGAGCGACGCTGTCGGCAACAAACAAGAACGGGATGTCTTGCCATACGGTGTCTACCTTATGGGTCATGTGTATGGCAGCCGTGTCGATAGAAGTTATCGGCTCGTCAAAGCTGACGGTAATGTTACGGTTAAGGTCGAGCGAAGACGGAGCATCCACGTTGATGCCCAAGAACTTGGTTTCTACTGAAAGCGTGTCGCCTTTACGCGCTCTCTTCTTACGCTCTTTCTCTTTCTTCTTCATCTCTTCTTCTCGCATAGCCAATCGGCGTTCGCGCGGCACCTTGTTTACCAAGCGTAGGGTATCGGTTTTAGGCACCAACTGTTTCAGCGTATCGGTAGCCCAGTAATCGAGCTGCAAGGTAAGCGTATCGCGTTCGCACAGCACGGTATCGGTTATCCAGTACAGCAAGCTATCTTTACGAGTATTAGGCTCTACAATAAGTTGTTTTTCATCGAAATCGAGACCCTTTACAGTGGGCAGTTCCTTGTTCTTGGCACTGAAATAGATAGAGAACTGATTGGTCTTAGGACGCTCTGACTTTTGCAGATACTGAAAATCGTTTTCTTCCTTAAATGCACGTAGCATGATGTTATCGGGAAGGAAACGGGTATAGTTTATCGTCTTGATGGTATCTATCTTGGCAGTGTCGAGCGGATTCCATACGGTGTCTTGGCGTACGGCAGGCTCCATGCTGGGAACTATGAGCGAGTCGCTCCACGCTACCTGTTCGGTCTTTGAGTCGAAGAAGTAGTTCTGGTTACCGTCCATCAGCGCATAGATGCGGTACTTGCCCGGAGCCACGCCACGGATGGTGAATCGTCCGCGACTGTCGGTACGCGAGATACGGTCGAACGGCAGTTTCACGAAAGCGGAGTCGTTAAGGTTTTTATGCAGTCCCACCTGAATGCCCTTTATAGGCTCTAAGTTCTCGGCGTTAAGCACCGTACCCGATACAGCCATGGTATCGACGGTATTGCCAGTAGAGAAAGCGAACGCGAACTGTCCCAACGGATTATTGGCGTTGTTATCTACTATGGCATCTCCAAAGTCGATAGTGTAAGTAATATCTTGCTTTATGGAATCCTGAAACTGAACTATCACCCTCTTACCGCTGGCTCTCACCTCTGGAGCCTCGGCTTGAGGAGGAGATATGATGACCTTCTCTGACGCCTTCTCAAGCTTGATGAACTCATCGAACTCTATGGTTACCTTCTTCTTGTTATAGTTGATGGCATTAGGCACCGGAGTAGACCGTACGAACTTAGGCGGATCGTAATCCTCGGGACCTCCATCGGGGGTTCCCATGCTGGCACACGCATACATCGCAATGATGACCGACACCAATGCTATCCATCTTGGCAGGGGTTTCATGTTCCGTCTGTTATTCATATCACTTGTTTAGTTTCAACATTTCTTCTATATAATCGCGGTTGTTGCTTAGGCGAGGAACCTTGTGCTGTCCGCCCAACTTGCCTTTCTCTTTCAGCCAATCATGGAACAGATTAGGACGAGCCACTATCAACTCCAGTTCTTGCAGTGTAATGTCTTTATGACGCTTGGCTTCATAGTCGGAGTTGATTTCTTGCAGAGAGGTATCGAGCACATGGCGGAAATGTTCTACAGAATCGGGCATGGTGCTGAACTCTATGAGCCACTGATGACGGCACTTGGCGTTAGCGTCCATAAAGACCGGTGCGGCAGAGTACTCCAGTACTTGTGCTCCGGTAGCCGCGCAGGCACGAGCCAGACCCTTTTCGGCATTGTCTACCATCAGCTCTTCGCCAAAGGCATTGATGAAATGCTTGGTACGCCCTGAGATGATGAACTTATACGGGTCTTTCTGAGTGAACTTCACGGTGTCGCCCAGTATATATCGCCACAGTCCGCACGAGGTGCTGATAACGATGGCGTAGTTCTTTCCTACCTCTACTCCGGTAAGCGGAACGATGTTAGGATGCGGATTGTCTATCTCTTCAAGAGGAATGAATTCGTAGAACACGTCGTAGTCTATCATCAACAACATGGCAGGGTCTGTAAGGTCGTTCTGTAATCCGAAGAAACCTTCGCTGGCATTATATGTTTCCATATAGTGCATCTTATCGCTGGTGATGATTTGCTTATATTGCTCGCGATAGGGGGTGAAGCATACGCCTCCGTGGAAGAATACTTCAAGATTTGGCCATACTTCATTAAGATGTTTGGCTCCCGTCTTTTCGAGTATGCGCTTTATTACAGCCAGCATCCACGAAGGAACACCCGACAGGTTGGTTACGTTCTGATGAATGGTGGTATCGGCTATGCGCTCTACCTTTTCTTCGAACTCGCTAAGCAAAGCTATTTCTTTGCTGGGCACACGAATAAGGTTTACCAGCGGATTGATGTTCTGTATCAGGATGGCAGACAAATCGCCTACCAAGCTATCTTTCAAGTTGTAGTTGGGGCTATGGCTTCCGCCTAAAATCAATCCCTTGCCAGAGAAGAACTTACTGTCGGGGTTGATGCCAAGGTATAACGCTACGGCATCTTTTCCACCCATGTAATGTATGTTTTTCAGTCCGTCGGGACTTACCGGAATAAACTTACTCTTATCGTTTGTAGTGCCCGATGACTTGGCGTACCACTTTACCTGTCCCGGCCATAGTATGTTTTTTTCGCCGTGACGCATACGGTCTACATCACCCTTAATGTCTTCGTAAGTCTGGATGGGCACACGCTGAAAATCGGAGTACGACTGTATGTGCGCGTAATCATATTTTGTTCCCCATTCTGTGTGGGCTGCATTCTTAATCAGTTTTCGGAAAACCTGCTCTTGTAAGGCTTCGGCCTGCGTATTGTATAATTCAATCTTTTTACGCCGTGGAGCGAAGAACTTTCCGACTAGCTTAGTTGAAACCATTTCTTCTTAACCTATTAATTCTTAATGTCACAAAGGTAGATGATTTTCTCGTTTATCAGATTATTTTCATGCGGGAAATAACAAATCTATTGTTTTTTCTTATACCTTTACCAATCAGTAAGAGAAATAATGAACAGCTATGAGAATCGGTATTTTAACATCTGGAGGAGATTGCCCCGGAATTAACGCAACAATCAGAGGGGTTTGTAAAACAGCTATAAACCATTACGGCATGGAAGTGTTTGGTATCCATAGCGGATTCCGCGGACTTCTGGACGACGATATTATCCAGCTTACGGATAATTCACTGTCGGGATTGCTTAACATGGGAGGTACCATACTGGGTACGTCGCGCGAGAAACCTTTCAAGCGTAAAGGCGTCTCTTCAATGTCGGAAGATAAACCCGCTATCTTGCTTAATACTATAAAGAAACATCAGCTTGACTGCATAGTGTGTATAGGAGGTAACGGAACACAGAAAACGGCTGCCAAACTGGCCGATGCGGGCGTGAATGTAATTTCTATTCCTAAAACCATTGATAACGACGTGTGGGGAACCGACGTTTCGTTCGGCTTCGATTCGGCCGTGTCTATCGCTACCGATGCCATAGACCGTCTGCATTCTACCGCCAGCGCACATCAGCGCGTAATGGTGATAGAGGTGATGGGACATAAAGCTGGATGGATAGCTCTTTACTCTGGCATGGCAGGAGGAGGCGACATTATTTTGCTACCCGAAATACCGTTCGACATTCACCGCATAGGCGATGCCATCATAGGACGACTGAAGAAGGGCAAGCCTTACTCTATCGTGGTAGTGGCAGAAGGAATACCTACCGTAGACGGAAAGAAAGCTGCGCAATATATAGCCGAAGAGATAGAATACGAAACCGGATTCGAGACCCGTGAAACCGTACTGGGATACATTCAGCGCGGAGGCTCGCCTACGGCATTCGACCGTAACCTGGCTACTCGCATGGGCGGTCATGCCACAGAGCTGATAGCTAACGGACAGTTCGGACGCATGGTAGCGCTTAAAGGATCGGAAATATCTTCTGTACCCTTGAACGAAGTGGCAGGCAAACTGAAGTTGGTAACCGAAGATCACGATTTGGTAGTACAAGGACGCCGCTTAGGAGTTTGTTTCGGATAATTAGCTGATTAGAACGGATAAAAAATTGGTTATTCAGATAAAGTGTCGTACTTTTGCCGGATAACCAATTAATATATATGTCAAACTAAGAATTTCATTCGATGAATTTTGTAGAAGAATTAAAATGGCGCGGAATGGTGCACACCATGATGCCGGGCACAGAAGAACTGCTGGAAAAAGAAATGGTAACTGCTTATGTGGGTATTGACCCTACAGCCGATTCATTGCATATCGGCCATTTGTGTGGTATCATGATGCTTCGTCACTTCCAGCGTTGCGGCCATAAGCCATTGGCTTTGGTGGGCGGTGCTACAGGTATGATTGGCGACCCCTCTGGTAAGTCGGCAGAACGTAACTTGCTCGACGAAGAGACCTTACGCCATAATCAGGAATGTATCAAAAAACAGTTGGGCAAATTCCTCGACTTCGAGTCGGACGCCCCTAACCGTGCAGAACTGGTGAACAACTACGATTGGATGAAAGACTTCACATTCCTCGATTTCGCCCGTACAGTGGGTAAGCACATCACTGTAAACTATATGATGGCGAAAGATTCAGTACAGAAGCGTCTGAATGGAGAAGCCCGCGACGGTCTTTCATTCACAGAGTTTACCTATCAGCTGTTACAAGGATATGACTTCCTGCATCTGTATGAAACTAAGAACTGTAAATTGCAAATGGGCGGTTCGGACCAATGGGGAAACATTACTACCGGTGCCGAACTGATACGTCGTACCAACGGTGGCGAGGTATATGCGCTCACTTGTCCGCTTATCACTAAGGCCGATGGCGGTAAGTTCGGTAAAACAGAATCAGGAAACATTTGGCTCGACCCACGATATACTTCTCCGTATAAGTTCTATCAGTTCTGGTTGAACGTAAGCGATGAGGATGCAAAACGTTATATCAAGATCTTTACTTCTCTTCCTAAAGAAGAAATCGACGCGTTGATTGAAGAGCACGAACAGGCTCCTCACATGCGTGTATTGCAGAAACGTCTGGCTAAGGAGGTAACTATCATGGTTCACTCTGAAGAGGATTATAACGCCGCTGTAGAGGCTTCGGGTATCTTGTTTGGTAACGCTACTTCAGAAGCGTTGAAGAAACTTGATGAGGATACATTGCTTTCTGTATTCGAAGGTGTTCCTCAGTTCGAAGTAGCTAAGGCTGATATTGAAGCTGGTATCAAGGCTGTAGATTTGTTTGCCGAAAAGGCTGCCGTATTTGCATCGAAAGGTGAAATGCGTAAGTTGGTTCAGGGTGGTGGTGTATCGCTGAACAAGGAGAAACTGGCTGCATTCGATCAGGAAATCACTTCTGCCGACTTGCTCGACGGTAAGTATTTGTTGGTTCAGCGCGGTAAGAAGAATTATTATCTGGTTATTGCCAAGTAATCAATTCCTAAGATAAAATAAAAATGGCTGCCGAGGCTTAGTTTTAAGTTCGGCAGCCATTTTTGTTTCTAAGCGGGATGTATTAATCCATCAGCAACTTCAGATGGTTGTTGTTAAGACGGGCACGGAGCCATTGTTCCATCTTTTTCTTCTCGGAAGTAGAAAGTGGCTTACCATAATCTACTACCGCGAATATCAGCGTATCCATGCGTACGCTGTTTACGTTGAGGCGCAATCCTTTAGAGAATGATATGGCCTTTACTTCGGGGAAGAGTACCTTCATTTCCTGTCCCATAGAAGCACTGATTAATCCGGCGCCAGAGAACTCTGACAACGCTTTTTGCAGAGAGTCTATCTGATGGCGCTGTATGTTGAGCTGCTTTTCGCTGTTCTTGTAGAAGTCTTCCATCACCATCGACTTGATGTTTCTTATGTCTATCGATTTGTTGGCGTTGTTACCGCCTTGGTAAACCGACAGTTTGGTGTGCGACAGCTTATAGTTGGGCATTTTGTGTCGTGCGTTCTCCAACTGCTCATCGGTTACTTCTTTTCCTAACAGAACAACTTTTATCTCTTTCTTGTTATAAGAAATTTCCCTGCTTAATATCTGTGTTTCGGGGAAAGACAACTCAGACGAGATGAAGTTTTTGGCGGTAGTGTTGTATAATGTCTCGCGCACAATGCCGTATGTAAGGTAAATAGCCGGGCACATGGTAGCTATGGTTACCAATACTATGTAACGCTTCACCAGTTTCTCGCGAGCCTTATCTACAAACTGCTTGTGCTGGAAGTGCATCATTCTAACTCCTATGTAGGTAGCAAGGCTGATGAATACCGAGTTGATGAAATACAAGTAAAACGCACCCAGGAAGTAGAGCAAGTTTCCGGTAGCAAGTCCGAAGCCGGCTGTACAGAGTGGGGGCATCAAGGCGGTGGCTATGGCTACACCGGGTATTACGTTTCCTTTTTCCTTGGTAGAGAGTGCCACGATACCGGCCAATCCGCCCACAAGGGCTATGAACACATCGTAGATGGTGGGCGAGGTACGTGCCAACAGTTCGCTCTGTACTTCATTTAGCGGAGTGAAGGTGAAGTAAAGCGTGGCGGTTACTACGCTGAAAAGGGTAGCTATGAGGTAGCTCTTAAGTGAGCGTTTCATCAGTTCGAAATCGCTTATGCCGATAGAGAGTCCTACACCCATGATAGGTCCCATAAGCGGTGAAATCAGCATGGCACCAATGATTACTGCCGTAGAGTTTACGTTGAGTCCCATAGAGGCTATGAACGTAGCGAATATCAATACCCACAGGTTGATACCCTTGAACTCAACTCCGTTACGGATGGACTCTACAGTAGCGCTTTCGTCTTCGCGGCTACGGTTCAGACTGAGGTAATTTCGGAAGAAATTCTTCAGCACGAAATTCTTTTCTCTTACTTCCATAGTGTGTATAGTTTAAAGTTACTTATTTCACGAATCGGTTGATTACAGGTATCGACTTCAGCGGAAGGTCGCGCTTTACTATGTAGGCCACGAATGCCAGCAGCAATACCGAGCGGAAGCACAGGCGAAGCCATACGTTGTCTATAGATACTGTTTGGTAAAGGGTATAAACCACGGCTGCCATAAGCAGATAAATAGCCATGCTTCGCAATGGATAGCTTACGGGGTATTTCTTCTGACCGATGATATACGACAGCAGGGTGATGATGCCATATCCGGCTACCGAAGCCCAAGCCGATGCCACATATCCGTAGGTAGGTACAAGCCATATGTTCAATCCCAATATAACAGCGCATCCTATTATGGAGAAATAAGCTCCCCAACGGGTCTCGTCGGTCAACTTATACCAGAACGACAGGTTGAAGTAAACGCCTTTCAGAATCTCGGCACCCATTACTATGGCTACCACGCTGAGACCCTCCCAATAATCGGAAGCTACCATGTATTTCAGAATATCCATATATCCCATTACGGCAAGGAAAGCCAGCAGAGAGAAGATAAAGAAATACTTCATGGCTGCCGAATACATATCTTTATTGTCGGCATCCTTGTTCTTGCCGAATACAAACGGCTCGTATGCGTAGCGGAAGGCTTGTGTAAACATTGCCATAACCATAGCTACCTTACTGGTGGCACTGTAGATGCCCAGCTGCACCAATCCTTCGTGACGATCGTCAAAAAGGAATGGATATATCATCTTGTCGATGGTTTGGTTAAGAATGCCTACCAACCCGAATATCAGGATAGGGAATGAATACGAAATCATCCGCTTCATCAACTCTGGTTCTATGCGATAGCGTAAGCCACGTAGTTCGGGGATAAAGAAGAACATCTGTACCGCCGAGATGATAAGGTTAGATACGAAGATGTATCCTACCAGATATTCGGGGTTATAGAACCACGATACAGAACCCGGAGCGTGTGCATAGAGCAGCGGACAAAGCAGCAGGAAGAACAGATTAAGCCCTATGTTTCCGATAATGCTGAACAGCTTGATGGCAGCGAACTTTATAGGGCGTTTCTTATATCGAAGGTAGGCGAATGGCATACACTGAAAAGAATCGAGAGCTACCACCAAAGCCATCATGGCTATATAGTCGGGATGGTCGGGGTACTCTAACAGCGTAGCTATAGGGTGTAAGAACGCAAGACACGCCACAATGAACATAAGCGACAGTCCGCCTACAAAGATTAACACATTAGCGTAAACCTTCTTCGGGTCTTCATCGCTCTTGTTGGCGAAGCGGAAGAATCCCGTTTCCATGCCGAAGGTAAGAAATACCAATATGAGGGCGGTATATGCGTACACATTCGATACAACTCCGTATCCTCCCGATGCTGCCGGTATAACCGCTGTGTATAGCGGCACTAGCAGATAGTTTAAAAACCGCCCTACGATACTGCTTAGTCCGTAGATAGCGGTGTCTTTTGCCAAAGATTTTAGTCCGGCCATATTGTTGTTTTTAGTCAAACAGTGTTCTTGTTTCGTTATACTTGCTCCGTCCCAGATGTTTGTAAGCCAGTTCGGTTACTTCGCGTCCGCGGGGTGTACGCTTTAAGAATCCTTCTTTTATCAGGAATGGCTCGTACACTTCTTCCACCGTTCCGGCGTCTTCGCCTAAGGCAGTGGCTATGGTGGTAAGTCCCACCGGACCGCCTTTAAACTTGTCTATAATGGTACAGAGTATCTTGTTGTCTATCTCATCCAGTCCGTAGCGGTCTATGTTCAGAGCTTCCAGAGCATAGCGTGCTATCTCCAGGTCTATGCGTCCGCTTCCCTTCACTTGTGCAAAGTCGCGCACACGTCGAAGCAAGGCGTTGGCTATACGTGGTGTACCTCTACTACGCGAAGCTATCTCGCCTGCAGCGTCAAAGTCGCACGGTATGCCTAATATGCCCGATGAGCGCAGTATGATGCGCGACAGCACGCTATCGTCGTAATACTCCAGATGCAGGTTGATGCCGAAGCGAGCACGAAGCGGTGCGGTGAGCAATCCGCTACGTGTAGTAGCTCCCACCAGAGTAAACGGGTTAAGGTCGAGCTGTATGCTTCTTGCCGATGGACCCTTGTCTATCATGATATCTATACGATAGTCTTCCATAGCCGAGTATAGATACTCTTCTACCACAGGGCTGAGGCGGTGAATCTCATCTATGAAAAGCACGTCGTTTGGTTCCAGGCTGGTAAGCACACCAGCTAAGTCGCCCGGCTTATCGAGCACTGGTCCCGATGTCACTTTAAAGCCTACGCCTAATTCATTAGCTATGATATTACTCAGTGTAGTTTTTCCCAGTCCCGGAGGTCCATGCAGCAAAACATGGTCAAGTGCTTCGGCACGTAGTCTGGCGGCTTTAACGAAAATGCGCAGGTTATCTACCACCTTATCCTGTCCGCTGAAGTCGCCAAACTGCAACGGACGCAGCGCGTTCTCAAAGTCGCGCTCCTTACCTGTAGGCTGATAATCGCGTATATCAAATTGTTGGTTCTGATTTTCCATATAATGTATCTTATTCGGAGAACAAAAGTACTAAAGATTTCTTAAAGCACCTATTATAAAGTTATGGCTCATTATTAGAAACGCATGGGTAATCATCGCTATGTTGGTATAAAGCGCAAATAATATTAATAAAGAAGCTCTGTGATAGTTTGTTTTGCTACCTTTGTAAACTGAAACAATCATAATTAAACATCGACACAATAAGCATGAGAAACAGTAAGTTGTCGCAAAGAGAAAACGGTGTGAAAATTACCGTGATAACTGTTAACTACAACAATCTCAACGGACTTAAAAGAACCATTCCGTCTGTTCTTTCGCAGACGTACAGCCAATATGAATATATAATAGTAGACGGAGGCTCTACTGACGGAAGTAAAGAATATATTGAGCAATATTCACCACTCATAGACCAATGGATAAGCGAGCCCGACAAAGGCGTGTACAATGCCATGAATAAAGCCATAAAGATGGCTCACGGAGAATTCTGTATCTTTATGAACAGTGGAGACCATTTTTATTCGGCTACCGTTTTAGATGAAGTACTGCCATCGCTTAACGATGCCGATATATACACCGGATATACGCTTAGAATAGGAGATAAGCAAGTAGATATATGGGCACCTCCCGCCGAAATGGATATGCATTTCATGATGTACGACTCGCTAAGTCATCAGGCTACATTTACACGTACTTCTATTTTGAAGGAGCATCCTTTCAGTGAAGAATACAAGATAGTATCCGACTGGGAATCGTTTTTCAAAGCGTGGTATCAGCAGAAATGCAAATACCGAATGCTGGATAGCACCATAGCCGTTTATTATTTGGATGGTCTTTCTGGTAATTTTGAACAGTGGATAAAAGAGCGTAAGCTGGTAATAAAAGATATCCTTGGAAAGGAAGTGCCAAGCGATTACGGCAGTTGTATTAATGTAACTCAATGTTTGTCGTCTAATCAATTACAGAGAAAGAAACTTTTTGAGAAAAAGATAAACTCGGCCATGAACCTATCGCCCGTTTTGCGTGATATGAAAATTATGCGCAACGCTTTTAAGTTTTTAATAAAAGACCTGTTTTTAAAATGAAAGTACTATACGATCCGCAAGCTTTTGATATGCAGACCCATGGAGGAGTATCAAGATGTTTTGCCGAACTATACGCACATAGGCCGGCATTTGTAGATGCCTCTATCTCTATAAAAGAGACTAATAACGTATACCTGAAAGATTTAGGATTCCCTGAAGCTGGAGATGTATATAAGCACTTCTTGTGCGCTAAAGATACTAAGTTGAAACATTTTTTATTCAAGCTGACGTATAATCTTAAGTATGGTAAGTTTTCCAGATGGGATAAAAGACCTCTTATAAATCAGTATGAAACGGAAAGTGTTATAAAGAGAGGCGATTTTGACATTTTTCATCCTACTTTTTATGATGATTATTTCTTACGGTTAATCGGTAAGAAACCTTTCATCATTACCGTACACGATATGATTCCGGAAATTTTCTCTATAGATCATTCGCAAGCAAAACAGAAGCTGGCGGTAATACCTAAGGCTGCGCACATAATCGCTGTAAGCGGGCAAACCAAGAAAGACTTGGTACGCATCATGAACGTGCCCGAGGAAAAGGTGTCTGTAGTATATCACGGTGCTGATGAAGAGCCGTATATTCCTTCTTCTACCGCCCCATTTGCGGAAGAGTATATTTTATATGTGGGAAGCCGATATGTCTATAAAAACTTCACGGCGTTTTGCAAGTCGTGTGTAGGTATACTGAAAAGACATCCGCAACTGAAAATTGTGTGTACTGGTGTTCCGTTCTCGCCCGAGGAAATTCAGCTATTCGAGTCTCTTGGAATAAAAGACCGTATGTTACATAGGTTCGTGCAGACCCGTCAGGAGCTTTTCGACCTATATCATTATGCTATTACGTTTGTTTACCCGTCTAAATACGAGGGGTTCGGAATACCTATCTTAGAGGCGTATAAGGCAGACTGTCCGGTGATGTTGAACCGTGCAAGCTGTTTCCCTGAAATAGCAGGCGATGCAGCCGTATTCTTCGATCTCAATTCTGAAAAGTCTGATTTTGAAGAGCAGTTCGAAACACTCTATCGCCTTACGGGTGACGAAAGGGGAGAGCTTATACAGCGTCAGCGTGAACGTATGAAACTCTATTCTTGGAGCAAGTCGGCAGCTCAGTTGGCCGATGTATATAAGGATGTTCTGAAGAACTATTAATGAAGTTGTCTTACTTCGAACGATACGCGCGTTCACATCGACCGATGTGAGCGTTCACTTCGAGTCGGTCAACGTGCTTACTTCGGTCGAAGTAAGACGATTTTGTTGAAACTTTTTCTTTTTGGCTATATTATATGATGCCAAGGCTGATGAACAAATCCTTGAAAAACGACTTGAACCCGTTACGCATTACTTTCCAGTCGCGCGATAAAGGTTTCTTTTTCATGGCACCCTGCAGTTTATAGTCTAATTTGTAGGTCTGCCATTCAAGCTTCTCTTCTTTGGTTTTAAGACCTGGCATATCTATGTTTTCCTTTTTAAGTCTATCCAGAGCCAGTTCTCTTTCTTTACGGATAACCTTAGAGTTACTTGCTGAGATACCGTCTGTGTAGAATGCAGAAGTAATGGTTTCTATAGCCTTATAAGTACATTTCTTACGGTGCCAAAGTTCGAAGAAGTGAACCCAGTCGGACGTGATTTCTAAATTCTCATCATAAGGATACTCTCTGAGCAGAGAAGTCTTGATGAAAGTAGACTGATGCTGCAGATTGGTAATTCTGATGAAGTGCGATGTCATGTGTGCAGGCGGTATGCTGAACGTAAGATAATTACCGTCTACTATAGCAGTACGTCCTACACAATAGTCGGTACCGTCTAATTCCTTACAAGCATTTTCAAGCGAAAAAGGAGAGAAGAAATGATCGCCCGAATTCATGAATATACAATAATCGCCGTGCGCCATGCTTACAGCTTTGTTCATGGCGTTATATATCCCCTTGTCTTTCTCGCTTACCCACTGGCTTATGCCATTTTGTAATTCAATATATTCTTTACTGCCATCGGTAGAGCCTCCATCGATTACAATAAATTCAAAATCGTCACAAGTTTGAGACAATACGGAAGGAATGGTTCTTTTCAGACCCTGCAGATTATTGTAATTTATAGTAATGACCGTTACTTTCATTTTGCTTTAATTTCGGGTGGTTATTCTTTTGCAAAAGTACTATACTTATTTTTACTTTTATTCATTTTTTGTACATTTGTCATTAAACTTAATGAAAGAATAGATATGGCAAAGCAGGGGATATCTGTAGTGATCAATACATATAATGCGGAAAAGTTTCTGCCAGAGGTGTTAGAGTCTGTAAAAGGTTTCGATGAGGTCTTGATTTGTGACATGGAAAGCACAGACAGAACATTGGAGATTGCCGCTAATTACGGATGCAGAGTAGTGACATTTCCTCGTAAGAAATATAATATAGTAGAGCCTGCACGCGATTTCGCTATTCATCAGGCTTCTTGTCCGTGGGTATTGGTTGTAGATGCCGATGAAATAGTACCAGCTGAACTAAAGGACTATTTATACAGCATGATAGCCGACCCTCATTGTCCGGCGGGAATATATATACCCCGAAAGAACTATTTCATGGGTAAGTTCATGCATTGCCATTATCCCGACCATATATTACGTTTCTTCAAGAAAGAAGGTACCGTATGGCCGCCTATTATTCATGCCTTTCCTACGGTTCAGGGCGAATTATATAAGATACCTAAGCAGAAAGATAGTTTGGCATTTATTCATCTTGCTAATGACTCTGTGGCCGATATAGTGAGAAAGACTAATCAGTATACCGAAAACGAGCTTGAGAAGAAGAAAGACAAGCATTATGGTGCTATGGCGTTTCTCTATCGTCCGCTATTCCGTTTTGTGAAGGCTTATCTGCTTAAGGGTGGTATACGCGACGGAAAAGCAGGCTTTATAAAAGCCTGCCTCGAAGGATATTATCAGTTTATAATGCTGTCTAAGATTGCCGAGCGGAAGAACTCAAGAAAGTAGCGATGATACCAGGTTCTGTATTTCGAGTATAGATACCTGAATATCGAATTTCTTGATTTGCTCTTTCATGTTACTTGTCAACTCCTCACGGTATTCAGTATCGGAGAGTGTACGCTCTATGGCGGTGGCCATAGCTTGTTCATCGCCAATGGGCACCAAAGCTCCAGCCTTGCCGAATGCCAATATCTCTTCCGGTCCGGTGGGGCAGTCGGATGATACGATGGGGCAGTTAAGAGCCATCGCTTCTATGAGCACTATACCGAAGCCTTCGAACTTGGAACTTAACACGAAGGTGCGGCAATGCTTCATCCATGGGTACGGATTTATCTGCTTCTTCAGGAAGACTACTCTGTCGGTTATGTTTAGCCTTTGGCAAAGGTTCTGTAAGTCGGTTTTGCTTTTGCCTTCGCCTATAACATACAGGTCTTCTTTTATCGCATATTTGTCTACCAATATCTTATACGCTCTGATTAGGGTGGAGAGGTCTTTTTGGCTCTCTTCAAGTCGCTGTACCGCCAATATGTACGGACGGTTTATAAGCAGCGAGTTTACCGGTTCTTCTGCTTTCTTGGCGATAGTAGCCGTATCGAAAGCGTTGTATATGGTTACGAACTTGTCTTTTAGTGCCGGATACATCTCTATGCCTTCTTCTTTCATGGCATCGCAGATGGTAACAATCTTATCGTACACCTCCATTTTACGGCCAAGGCGTTCCAACTTACGTTTGTTTCCGTTGTGATATTGGCGGAAACTGAAATGGAAGAACGATATCTTTGGTATCGGGCAATTTTTCAGGAACGAGTAAAAGGTAGAGTCGAAGTCGATTACTATATCATTCTTCTTTATCAGCTTATTCAGGTTACGCTGCTGAACTATACGGCGCATGGGGCTTAGCACCATCTCATCGTATGTCTTGATGAACGGAGACACCTTCTTTATGCTACGCTGCTTTCTGTAGTTTATAAGGAAGTGTTTCTTTACCAGATAATGCACGGAAATATCCGAAGGAACACTATGGATATACGTTTCCTGTTCCTCCATGCAAGTACCAATAGCCAAGCTTATGGTATATTTCTGGCGGTCGATTTTCTTCAGATACTCAATTAGTATCGTGTCTATTCCTCCTTGCAACAAACGGTTGACAATGATTAATAGTCTCTTCTTCATAAAAAGGTTTTTCTTTGTAGTGATTCTCCTTATACTCTTAGTTATTAGTGCGACAGGTTACGAGGGTGTTGTTATACTCCCATAAACAAATCTTCGAAGTGGCAGAAGCAATCTTTGGTCAGTGTCTTGTCTTTATCTACAATGTGGTAGATGGGCACGTGGCGATAGAATGACGCAACCAGCGAGAACGTACTTTTTGTTCCCATAATGTAATCGCATTGCGACAGCATGTACAGGTCTTCTGCTTCACTTCCTCTGAATAAATGCACGGGGGCACTGATTTGCTGCTTGTAAGATGGAAGATTTAACATTTTATCGTTGGTGCAGATGAAAACAGAGACTTTTTTATCGGGAAACAAGGCTATGAATTCATTGATGAGGCGGATGTATGTATCGTCGTTATAGAAATATTTTCCACCTTGAAATTTAGCGTAATCCCCTCTGCGTATATGTACCGCCAAACGGATATCCGACGGTTCGCAGGTCTTGAAGAAATTATCTACCGGAGTCTTTATTTTCTCTTTGATTTCGAACATGCGGCGTATCTCGCTTTCATATTTGAAGAACAAGTCCGGATGACGGAAACTCCATCCGCTAATGGCTATCATCTTATCGTGCTTAAGGTGCTCTACTGCCTCGGGAGTGATTTCTTCGGGCAACTCCATCCATAAATGTTTTATGAGGTGAAGCTTGATCAGCATTTTGGCGAAAAGATAAACAAACCAATTGTGGTAGGGGCGGTTGCACAATTCGAAGTACTGGTATTTGTATGCGAATCGCATGGAGATTACTTTTATTTTGTTTTCTCTTCCCCATGCGTATATATGTGCATACTGCAGGATATTGTTGCACATCTGTCCGTAACCTTTTACAAAAATCATAAATGCTTTCAGAATATAATGTTAAACTTCTCGTCTTAATAGTGCAAAGATAAAGATTATTCTGGTTACTTTTGCGTAAAAGGTGAAACCTTATCATTACCGCCTCATTAAATAGAATAGAAATACAGGGTATGAATAAAAAATATTTCGTTTCTTACGGAGACACCAATTATACAGAGTCGCTTAACCGAATAGGACGCGAAGCCGAGTCGCTTGGCTTGTTTGATGAAGTAAGGCTTTATTCAGACAGCTCGTTACCTGAGCCGTTTAAGGGCTACACGCAGCGGTATAAGCGTGGCGGTGGCTACTGGATGTGGAAACCGTGGGTTATTCATGATATGCTTGAACGCATGGACGAAGGCGACATTGTGGTGTATGCCGATGCCGGCTGTACGCTTTTGCCTCATTCTGACTGGAATATGTATTTCGGCAGACTGGAGAAAAAGGATAAGGAGGCGGTATTTTTTATAGCTGAAGGGAAGAACAGACGGTGGTGCAAGCGCGATGTGTTCAGTTTCTTCACTCCTAAAGATGATAGTTGGAAAAATGCAAATCAGATACAGGCTACGTTTTTCATAGTGCGTAAGAGTAGGGGTAACGCTGTATTCAGCAGGTGGTACGATGTGGCTCTTAATCATCCGGAGCTTTTCATTGATGTGTGCCCCGATGATAAGTGTAATGAGGCTCCTGCATTTAGAGAGCATCGGCACGATCAGTCGGTGCTGACGGCGTGCGTATGTACGGCTCCGAAGTTAAGTGATTTCCTGTTTATGCCAGAGAAGATGGAGAAACGATATCCGGATGGACAAGCGTTATTAGCTTCGCGCATATCTGCTACGGAGCGACGTGGCGTTAATGTAGCGTGTGCTCCTCAAAACAGGTTGGTGGCTTTCTTCAACTTGAATATAGTGAAGCCCTTGCAGCGGTTTAAGACTTTATATTATTTCAGCCGGAGCAGACTGCTCAACCGTTAAGGTTTGCTGAGACGTTTCTTACGTTCTTCTTCGGTGAACATGCGGTTGAATTCTTCGCGGGTACGTTTCCAGCGCTTATGGCTCCATAGCCAATACTGTGGCGCACGCTGTATGTTTTTCTCTAACAAGCGGAAATACTGTTCGGTAGCGAAGAATACCGGATGCTCATTCAGCGAGTCGGCTATCTTTATGAATCTGGCAACGTAATATCCGCGGCGTGGACGCTCTACGTCGATGTAATATACCGCTGTATCCATTATCTTGGATATACGTTCAGCTCCGGTAAACACCGGGGTATCGTGATGAAGAAAATCTGCCCAATAGTGTATGTTGTTATATCCCGGCACTTGGTCGGCTATGTATCCTACTATATTCTTTCGTCCTTCTTTCTTCCATTTCAGAATGGTGAGGAAGGTATCGTCCATCTTGATAGATTGTGCCTTGAAGCGTCCGCGCATGTATAGAAACAGGCGGTCGAGCGTAGCGTTTTCCAATGGATGATATATCTGTCCGCATTGTTCGTCAAGATGAAGTCCTAACGAGCTAATCCACTCCCAGTTGCAGTAATGTCCTAAGTAAACCGATACGGAACGCCCATTGGCGAAGTCTTCTTTTACTTGGCCCAAACCTTCAAACTTCATTCGCTTACGAATGTTTTTTTCGCCCATAGAGAATAGCTTCAAGGTCTCTACTATATAGTCGCAGAAGAACGAATAGAAATCTTTTGCTATGCGTTCTATCTCCGCTTCGCTTTTCTCGGGGAATGAGCTTCGCAGGTTAGCGTATACCACACGTCGGCGGTAGCGTACCACATGATAGACGAGATAGTACAACCCGTCGGACAGACGGTAGAATACCCATAAAGGCAAAAGAGAGATGATAAACCACAGTGCGAAAGATAGATAGTATGTAAGATTCTTCATTATCGGTTGTGTGCGATGGATTTGATTCTTGATACGATTGTTTCAGGGCGAATGTTTCTAAGGCATTCATAGTTGCCTTTGGCGCAAGGCTTGTTTCCGTAGATAGAGCAAGGACGGCACGGCAAGTCAACCTGTACGGCGTTGTTTTCAGATTGTCCCCATCCCATGAAGCCAGCGTACGGGTGAGTGGCTCCCCATATTGAGACTACAGGAGTACCTACCAAAGACGCCAAGTGCATGTTGCCAGAGTCCATAGATTCCATTACGTCGAGCCGGCTCATCAATACCAGCTCTTCGTCCATTTTCAGTTTTCCGGCTACTAATATAACGTTGGGGTACTTTTTCTCCCATGCGTTTAGTATCTCTTTCTCGTGTGCGCCTCCGCCAAAGAGGAATACCCTGCATGCAGAGTCGGCCGATAAGGAGCGTATCACTTCTTCTTGCAACTCTATGGGGTATATCTTTCCTTGATGCGCGGCGAACGGAGCGATACCTACCCAGTAGTTACCGTTCTTTTCGCCCGTAAGACTGTTTACTGCAGGGCATGATATTTCGCCTGCATCAGGATATATGGATTTAAATTCTGGTTTGAATGGAAAGCCCAAACGCTGTAACACGTCGGTGTAGCGTTTGAAAGATGTGTCTTGCTGCGTCTTTACTTTATGATTTAAAGATGTCAGTTTCCGTTTCCCCTTTCTGCCTTTGTCTATGTGTGCCACCTTTGTTCCGCTAAGCAGGAATCTCCATCGCAGGAACTTAGAGCGCAATACATCGTGTAAGTCGGCTATGGCGTCAAACTTCTCTTCTTTCAGTTCAGAGTACAGTCGTGCCAATCCCTTTATGCCTTTATAATCATTCTTCAGGTCTACCCCTCTGAACGTGATGTTCTGTGGAGCCTCTTTATACAATACCCCCATCTGCTTACGGCTAAGCACCACCAGTTGGTGCTGTGGATACTGATGGGCGAAAGAGAACAATACCGGCACGGTCATGGCTACATCGCCGAGTGCGGAGAAACGGATAACTAATATCTTCGACATGTTTTATTATTTCTGCTGTCCGTACAAAACAGGGTTCAATGCAGGGTCGTTATACATCTTCATCTGTTTGTAAACCTTCATGTATTTACGTCCCGCTTCGATGTCTGCGATAAGTTGGTCGATAGCTGCAGAAAGGTCTTTCTTCTGTTCAAGAAGCACGTTCAATTTCTTTTCGCACTGAGCGTGATGCTCGGGGGTAGTGTCTGTACGTTCTACTTCTTTACGCATGTGATAGATTTTAAGCGCAAGAATAGAAAGACGGTCGATAGCCCACGCCGGACTTTCGGTGTTGATGGTAGCTCCTTCTACCGGAGTAACGTCTTTATATTTGTCGAGGAAGTAGCTGTCAATAAGCTCAACCAAGTCTGTACGGTCCTGGTTAGATTTGTCGATACGACGTTTAAGCACCAAAGCGGCCTCCGGATTAATGTTCGGGTCGCGAATGATGTCTTCAAAGTGCCACTGTACAGTGTCAATCCAGTTTTTCAGATACAAATAATACTCTATACTTTTCACCGGATACGGGTTATTGATAGGAGTGTCAACATTGTCTGTTCTGTGATAATCGTCTATTGACTCTATGAATATAGGATTGCAAAGTTCTGTAAAAGTCATATTCGCCTAATGTTTAAGGGTTAATAATAAAAACAAAGCTAAACATTATTTTTATCATTTGCAATCTGTTGCAATTAATTTTGGAATCGGGGTGTAAACACAGTGTAGGCTTTAATAAGAAAAACCGGCCCGTTCTCTGTAGAGAACAAGCCGGTTCGATAACTTAAAACTTGCAATTTGTAATCTATTTCAAAACCCGTCGTATGAAATCTATATGTTATTTACCTATTGATTTTTTCCATTCGGGATATGCCTTCAGTGCCTTTTCGGGCCAGTATCCATACCAGTCGTATCCGGTGCGGCGTTCGGGGTCTACGTCGGCCAGTCGCCATACTTTCTCGCCAGAGCGTTTAGCCATGAATGGAGTGTTGTCCTTAAGTTCATAATAGCGTGCCCACATAGGTTTGGCTGAGGGGTCTTTTACCACTACATTATCGTAAGGATATTCATGGTTGATGATTTTGTCTTTAGGTATAGCTACGTGCTCTACTTTCATGCCTTCAATTTTGTTCTTCTCAAGCCATGCTATAGCGCAGTCTACAGCCTCTATCACTTTCTTTGAGGGGTGCTGTATTCCCATCAAGAACATTATGATTTCAGTGCTTTCCCATGCGGTTACTCCGGGAAGCTCGAATGTGCGGGCTTTTACGGGTTCAAAAGTTACGTTGTCGTACTGCTGTGCCCAAATGGTCTTTACTCCGTTTTGCACATATTGGGTTTTAAGCACTACGTCAAGTCCCTTTTTATACGCCTTTTTGATTCGTTTCATATAGCTCTTGTCGAGCCACAAGAAGCTGTCGTCGCCTTGCAGAATGTTACGTAGCAGTTCAAGTGCTCCTGTAGTAACGTCATCGTTGAAAGTGATGGCGTCTACATCCCATCCTCTCCATCCACCGTTGGTCTTTTGAGTGTTGAGCAGATAGTCCAGTCCTTTTTCGGCGGCTTCGCGATACTTTTCTTTATGTGTCAAAGTATACGTATCGGCCAGGTATTCTATCTGGGGGAACGTGTTACGGTTGTCGAGTGTACTTCGGCGAGCGTGATCGTTTAATGTAGCTTTTACGGAGTCAATGTTCAGTTCGCCTACCCAGTCCATGTTCTTCAACCATCCTCCGTCTTCGTTCTGATAACCTATCAGGTTGTCGGCTATCTTCTCGTATTCAGATTCAGCATAGCGGTGATACGTACGTGTGGGGTGCAATAAGTTCCAGTGGTGTATACCGTCTTGAAGAGCTTCGGTAGAAGGGCTTTTCTGTGCCCACAAGAATGTGGGCAACAGCAAAGCTCCAATTATCAATTTTAGATTTTTACTCATCGTTTTAATTATTAAAATCCAGGATTCTGTGCAACAGTTTCTTTGTTACGGTTGATGGCATCCAATGGGATAGGACGTAAAACCTTGTAGTTTCCGTCTGTTCCTTGGAAGTCGCTAACCTTGATGTTATCGTGGTTATAACCCTTACAAGTCTTGCCGTTATATGTTCCGTTAGCAACGTATTCTATCAGTCGGCCTGTACGTTTCAAGTCCATCCAGCGGTGCATTTCGCCAGCCAACTCTCTTGCACGTTCGTCCAAGATGAAGTCGATACCAGCTTCTCCGCTCAACTTGCTTTCTGGTACTGACAAGTCGTAACCAGCTTCAGCCGCACGTTTTCTCACAGCGTCAACTTTTTCTTTAGCCTTGCCTGGTTGGTTCATCTTAACATAAGCTTCGGCAGCCACCAAGTAAGTTTCGCCAAGACGAGCCAAGATGATATCGTGAGTACTACCGTTCATTGAGAAAGGTGATGAAGGATCATCGAACTTCTTGATACATGCTACACCGTAGTCTTGAGTACACTTGTCGGCATAGCTGTTTGAAGCTCCGAATCGGTCTAAGCCTTCCGGCTGCATCTTAACAATAACTGTAGTATTTTCGTCGAAAGTCGGGGTCTTTGCCTTCCATGCCTCGATGTCTTCGTCTGTCATCCATGAAGGAGCGTAGAAGTACTTCATAGGAGAAGTTGTAGGACTAGTATAATAGTCGTAGTAGTATTTATGCAATTCAAGCATGAATGTACCTGCATATCGGCCATCGCCCTTTTCGAACAACTGATGCAATCTTACAGTCGGTGCAAGATATCCGGCGTTATATTTGTTCTTTTCTTCGGCTCCACCAAGGTAAACACCAAACATAGACTGCTGCATGTTACCATTTTTAGTGATGTCTTCAAGAGAAGCGGAGCTGTATTGTACAGACCAAAGTATTTCGCTGTTCTCTTCATTGTCGATGCTGAATACTTTTTCGAACGGAATGCTCAATGCTTCATTGTTGATAGCTTGTTCTGCATACTTGGCAGCGTTGCTGAAGTCGTTGGCATCGGCGAATGATTCATATCCGCGAGCCAAGTAAGTCTTAGCCAAGAAGTGAAGAGCTGCACGCTTGTTAGCGCGTCCGAAGTTTCCGCCAGTGGTTTGGCTACGTTCCAACAAGTGTGAGTTAGAAGAAGCCAAGTCGGTAAACTCGTCGATTACGAACTGATATACAGTAGCGGCATCAGTACGTGCATGACTCATTTCGGCGGTTGAGAACATTTGCTGCTGCAGAGCGACAGCGCCAAATTGCTGTACCAACAGGTAGTAATAGTAAGCTCTGATAAAACGAGCTTCGTCAATATACTGAGCCTTAACAGATGTTTCGGCTGTAGTGCCTCCGTAGTAGATAACACTATTAGCTTGCTGTATACCTTTGAAACATTCAGTGTAGAACTTCAATACATCACCGTCGGCAGAGTTGTATGAAGAGCCATACAAACCGATAGCGTCTACACCCTGTTTACCACCGGCAAACAAGTCGGTACCTGCGCTGAACACCCAAGGTGCTTCTCCGTATACGCTACGGAGTGAGGAGTATGTAGAGTTCAACAGGCTGTTGAATCCGGTCGAAGTATTGTAAAAGTCGCCAGAAGGAACATCCGATTTGTTGTCTTGATCCAAAAAGTCGGAGCAGCTGCTAGTTGCAAATCCTAAAAGGCAAGCTGCGATATATATTATTTTTTTCATTGTATTTCTGTTTTTTTAGAATTTCAAATTAACACCTACTTGATATGTGCGTGAGCTTGGACCACCTGTACCGTCGTTCAGCTTAGCGTCTGCCCATTCAGGATCGAATCCTTTATAGTCAGTAAATGTGAACGGATTCAATACGTTTACGTAAAGACGAAGACTTTCAACTCCAAGTTTAGACATCCATGTCTTAGGGAATGTGTAACCTAAAGTAATGTTCTTAACTTTCCAGAATGAGTTGTCTACGTATGAGTTGCTTGCATAAGTAGTCTGCTTGTCAGTACCCCAACCGATACCACCACCGTAGTTGTTAGATCCGGTGTTAGTAGGATAAGGATAAGAACCGTAGTGAGTTTCAGTAGTCAAAGTATAGCCTTTACCGTCAGCGTTAAGAACCGGAGTTCCTGCCGGGATGTAGTAATCCATTTTCAGCTTGTTACGTCCACGGTCTTTGTAGTTGGTAAATTCAGCCATGAACGGGCTGGCTACCTTACAACCTTGTTTAGTGTAGATAGAGAATGAGAAGTCAAAGTTCTTATATGTCATGTTCGATGAAATGCTACCGCTCCAAGTAGGCAGTGCGTGTCCTAATACTACAAGGTCGTTTTCGTCGATTACTCCATATCCTTCTTCGCCCGGCTGCTGCTGGTCTTTAATCTTCATTTCACCTTCTATGAACTTAGTCTTGATGGCTGAGTTGTTAGCGTATGCTTTAGCTTCTTCGGCAGTACATACACCGTCGTATTCATAGTCGTACAATACATCGATAGGTTGTCCGATAAACCATTTGTTTGCTACCAAGTCTTCTTTACCACCGTTCAACTCAAGAATTTCGTTCTTGTTAGTAGAGAAAGAGAATGTAGTGCTCCAGAAGAAGTTCTTAGTCTGTACGTTTGTTGTAGTAAGAGCAATTTCAAGACCTGTGTTCTTAACTTTACCTACGTTGTTCATCATGGCTCCTGTAGAAGAACCCAATTCCAACGGAGTCATCTGCTCCATAAGCAAATCGCGAGATACCTTGTTGTACCAGTCGATAGTACCGCTGATACGGTTATTCAAGAATCCGAAGTCCAAACCTACGTTGAATTCTCTTGTCTTTTCCCAAGTAAGGGCAGTATTTGTGATACCGTTTACACCGTAACCAGTAGCAGGTGTGCTGCCGAAGTTGTACCAATATTTAGTACCTGCAAGAGCCTGAGTATCGTAAGGACCTACGTTAGCGTTGTTACCTGTCAAACCGACACTGGCTCTCAGTTTCAAGTTGCTTACCCAGTCTACTTTCTTCATGAAGTCTTCTTCGCTGATACGCCAAGCCAAAGCCATTGACGGGAATGCACCCCAACGGTTTTCTTTCTGGAACTTAGAGCTACCATCCCAACGACTTGATACAGTAGCCAAGTAACGTCCTTTATAGCTATAGTTCAAACGAAGTACGTATGACAGCATAGTGATTTTCTTGTAGTAGCTTTCTGCGTTAGTGAAGAACTTGGCAGAACCTGTGTTATACCAGTCTACATCGAACGGCATATCGTTAGCAGTGATGCCATCGCCTTCGGTAGTTGAGCTGTATACACTGAACAAAGCCAATGCGTTGAGGCTGTGATCACCAAATGTCTTCATGTAGTTAGCCTGAGTATCCCAAGTATAAGTAAAGCGGTCTAGGTTAGTGATTGTTGCCTTATTATATTTTTCACCAGTATCAGGGTTCTTAGATGAGTATTGGCTTTCTGTGTAAACTCCATAGAACTGTCCCTGCTTGCTGCGGTCGTAAGTAGGAGAGAATGTAGTTTTCAAGATCAAGTCCTTAATAGGAGTGAACTGCAAGTAGATGTTACCCATTACATTGTATTGGCGAGTCTCGTCCTTAGAGTTCTGACGGTCAACCAACGGGTTAAGAGTAGAAGTGAAACCGTTGCCGTTAGGGAAGATGGCAGCGTCTTTAGCAGGCTGAAGAATCAATTCGCCTTTGTTTTCTCCTTCCCAGTAGTAAGGTTCCCAGTACGGGTTAGCGCGGAATCCGTTCAATACAGAGTTCTTGCTTCCGTAGTCTTTCAGTGATGTAGACAAGTTAACCAAAGCACCAACTTTAAACATGTCGTTAATCTTGTGGTCAACGGCAGCTTTCAAGTTCCAGCGTTCGTATGAGTCGGCCAAGATACCATCTTCTTTCTGATAACCCAAACCTACACGGTAAGATACGTTGCGTGCGTTACCTGCAATATTAAGGTAGTGGTTTTGCTGCTGTCCGTCGGTAGTAACCAAATCGGGCCAATCCTGATAGCTCTTGCTAAGGAATGTTTCCATCATTCTTGGACTGTTGTTACCCCAGAATGCCTTCCAGTCTGAATCTTTCATCTGATAAGTAGGATGACCGTCGGCATCTGTAGATTTCAATGTAGTGTAACGCTGGAAACGATAGTTTGTCCATTCGTCACCGCTCATGAATTCAGGCATGTTGGCAACACGCTTCCATCCATAATAACCATCGTAAGAAACTTTAGCCTTTACATCTTCCATGCTAGCGGTACCAGCTTGCTTGGTAGTGATCATTACCACACCGTTAGTAGCGCGAGAACCGTAGATAGCTGTAGAAGAAGCATCTTTCAAGATATCAATCTTTTCAATGTCGGCAGGGTTCAAGAAATCCATGTTGTCGCAAACAACACCGTCGATAACGTACAGCGGAGAACCTCCAGCCATAGAACTCTTACCACGGATAGCGATGTTGAATCCTTCACCGGCACGGCTTGAACTTTGTGAGATGTCTACACCGGCAACTTGTCCTTGCAATGACTCCATTACTGAAGTAGCACCTTTGGCCAAGATGTTTTCGCTTTTTACGCTTCCTACAGAACCGGTTACATCCGATTTTTTCTGGACACCATAACCAACAACCACAACTTCATCCAAAGTCTCAGTGTCTTCTTTTAATACGAATGCGATGACTTTCTGTGCACCTACTTTTACTTCTTGTTTTACATAGCCAATGTATGTAACTGTAAGTACGTCGGTGTCTTTTACATCGTTTAAAGTGAAATTACCGTCGAAATCGGTAATAGTACCGTTAGTTGTACCTTTTACCAGTACGTTTACTCCAATCATCGGCTCTCCGGAGGAGTCTTTTACTGTACCTTTTACTTGTCTCGCTTGTGCGAAAGCAAATACGCTGATCATACTCACTAATATGAGCGAAAACAGCTTTCTCGTAAATTCGTTTGTTCGAATCATAGTATTTTTATTGTTTTTTGAATTAGAAATAAGGTTCTTTCATAAACCTCGACGGCAAAGGTAGGTTTGCAGTGTTCTTAATGTGTGTAAATTCTGTTTTGTTTTGTGCAAAAATCACTTAAATACGCATGACGAGTGTGCGTAATATGCTAAGCAACATATTCCGAGCGTATTATATCTTATTTTAGGGTAGATTGAAGTGAAGCAACCGATTTTATGCAGATGCTTAAGCTTTTATAAAGCGGTGCGGAAGGTTAATTTTTCGACCCGTTTTTCAGGAGTCGTTTGCTGAGATAGCGCACCGGATACCATACGGAAAGGAAGCCTACAGCCAGCACGGTAACGAACACAATGGCTACGTCGGCAGCATGTACGCTTACGGGATAGGCGTTGACGATAAAGCTTCCGGAGTTGCCTAATGATATCAAACCATACTCTTGTTGAAGCCAGCAAAGTGTCAGTCCCAGCACTACGCCGATAGAAGCTCCGGCAAAAGAAATGAGGCGGCCTTCGAACAAGAAGATACGTGTAATCTGCTTGTCGCTCGCTCCTAAGTTACGCAGGGTAACCACGTCATCGCGCTTATCGATTATAAGCATGGATAATGACCCTATGACATTGAAGCAGGCTATCATCAGGATGAATGTGAGGAATAAATAGGAGATGAATTTCTCTATCTCCATGATTCGGTATGTGTCGGCTTGTTGCTCGTAACGGTTTTGTACGCGGAAATCATCGCCTAGCTGTTTCTGGATTTCTTTCTTTACGGCATCGGTGTTTGTTCCGGCCTTCAGTTTTAAGTTGACGGCAGTTGTTCCGGTAGTAGTCTGGAATATCTTTCGGGCAAACTGCAGCGATGTAAGTATGTACGAAGCGTCGTATTTCTCTTGGTTTACGGCGAATACCAGTCCCGAAGAGAACAAGTCGCCTGTTACGAATGCAGTAGACGGGTTGGCAAGGTTGACTTTCGCGCCTCGGCGTGGGGCGTAAATCTCCAACGGGTCGAGGAAGCGTATTCCGCAGCCCAATGTAGACATGAGTTGTATGCCTGGAATGGCATAATTGGCTACCTCATCATGCAGCAGCAAGTTGCCCTGACCGTATAAGATGCTGTCGATAGGAGTGAGCTGGTCAAAATTGTCTTCTATCCCTTTCAGTGTAGCCATAGCTTGTTTCTCACCATATTGTACCATTACGTTGTCTTCTAATGACAATGAGTACACTTCTATCTGCGGAAGTTCTTTCAGTTGCAATAAGCGTGAGTCTTCGCTATCTATGAGCTTTCCTTTTGCAGCCGTTATCTTCAGCTCAGGGTCGAATGCCGTGAAGAAAGTGGCAACCAAGTCCTGAAATCCGTTGAACACGGAGAGTGTACAAACCAGTGCCAGCGTAGCAAGCGATACTCCGCATACAGATATTCCGGAAATGATGTTTATGGCATTATGCGATTTCTTGGAAAGCAAGTACCGACGGGCAATGTAAAAGGGAAAGTTCATGGTCTATTAAAAAATGGAGGGCGTGTCAAAAAACATACAAGTAACATTGCTTTTTTTGACACCCCCTCCTTATATATACGTTATACGTTCGTTATTTTTTCAGCAACTCATCAATGTGTGCCGCATAATCCAGAGAGTCATCAACGAAGAACTTCAGCTCAGGAATGATGCGCAACTGATGGCGAACACGGTTTCCCAACTCAAAGCGTATAGCTTTCATGTTGTCATTGATGTTCTTCACGATTTCTTCGCTTCTTTCAGAAGGGAATACGCTGAGATAAACACGAGCGTAGCTCATGTCGGGGCTGATGCGGACAATGCTGACTGATACTAATACGCCATGCATCGCTTTGGTCTGCAACAGGAATATGTCGCCTAACTCCTTTTGTATTAGGCGGGCAATCTTGTTTTGTCTGGTTGTTTCCATAATCTTTTATTTTTTTCTAATAATGGTCAGTCCGTCGCGCAGCGGAAGTATAACCTTCTCTACACGTGTGTCGGCTGCCACTAAGTCATTAAACTTTTTGATACCAATGGTTTGCGTATCGGTATGATGCGGTTCGGGTTCAAGAACATGACCATCCCATAGGGTATTGTCGGCAATGATATATCCTCCGGGGTTCATCTTTTCAAGAATCATCTCGTAGTACTCCACATAATACCGCTTGTTTCCGTCCATAAAGGCGAGGTCGAACATAACATCCATTGATGGAACTATCTGCAAAGCGTCGCCGATATAGAATTTAATCTTGTCAGAATAGGGCGAATTCTCCAGCCATGGTCGAGTAAAGTCTTCTTGTTCGTCGTTTATCTCGAACGTGTGGAGCATTGCTCCCTCTTCAAGTCCTTCTGCCAGACAGAGAGCCGAATATCCACTGTACGTGCCTATCTCAAGCACCTGTTTCGGACGGATCATTCGGACAAACATCTTTAGCATACGGCCTTGCAGGTGTCCCGAAGCCATGCGCGGGCGCAGCAATTTAATATGCGTGGCCCGATACAGTGCTTTCAGATAATCTCCTTCTTCATCTATATGCTGAAGTATATACTCGTCAAGAGCGTCCGTCTCTTTCATATTGCTTCGGTTTATAGATAACGGTTGCGGTTAGGCAATACGTATTCGTTTTCATTCTTCAATACGTCGTCTACCTGATTGATTTCGAGGAATGATGTCTTTGTTCCTGCTTTACCGCCACTCAGATAAGCCACCATGTCATTTCTTGAAATAGTACCGTCGTTAATCAGCTTGTGCAGTGCAGTGATGTAATATTCCTGTCCGTTAGCTTTCTCGGGCATGTACATAGCTTCTACACCGTATGACAATGACAAGTGACGCATAGTCTTTTCTTTGTAGCAGATAGCCAAAACCGGATATTTACCACGGAAAGCCGCCAAGTTTCTTGCTGTCAGTCCGCTGAAGCTATCGGTAATGATGGCGCGGATAGGCATCAAAGTAGTGGCGCGTACAGCTTGCTTAGCCAAGAAGCTTGTTACGTTAGTGTTTTCTGGAGTCAATGGAATTGGAATATCGTTTTCTTCCATCTTGTCTTTTTCTGCCTGAGCGGCAATCTTAGCCATAGTGCTTACAGCTTCTACCGGATATTTACCGTAAGCTGTTTCACCGCTAAGCATCAACGCGTCTGTACGGTAGTAGATAGCGTTGGCGATATCGGTAACTTCGGCACGTGTAGGACGCGGGTTGTTAATCATGGTGTGCAGCATCTGTGTAGCCACGATTACCGGCTTGCGAGCCAAGATACATTTCTTAATAAGTTTACGCTGGATGCCAGGGATGCGTTCTTGCGGAACTTCGATACCAAGGTCACCACGAGCTACCATTACACCGTCGGCTACTTCAAGGATTTCGTCAATGTTGTCTACACCTTCCTGGTTCTCAATCTTAGCGATAATCTTGATGTCGCTGTGATGTTCGTCGAGGATGGCACGAATATCGAGCACGTCTTGTTTGTTGCGTACAAATGAGTGAGCGATGAAATCGATTTCCTTTTCTATAGCATATAAGATGTTGTTACGGTCTTTTTCAGTCAATGACGGCAAGTTGATACGTACGCCCGGCACGTTAACACTCTTGCGGTTGCCCAGAGTGGCGTCGTTGCATACTTCGCAGTAAAGAGCGTTTTCGTTCTTATCGGTTACAACCAAATCCAAGTCACCATCGTCTATAAGTACGTGCGCACCTACAGAAAGGTCGCGTACGAAGTTAGGATATGACACGCAGATACACTCGCGTGTAGTGTCTTGTTCCGGATTACCAACGATGCGTACTTTATCGCCTATTTTATAATCGATAGAACCTTCTGCATTGTTAGTAGTACGAACTTCAGGACCTTTGGTATCCATCAAGATACCGATACGGTTAGACACCTGTCGAACGTTACGGATTAGGTTTTCAAAGCCTTCGCGGTTAGCATGTGCGGTGTTCATGCGCACTACGTTCATACCTGCCTTGAAAAGGGCTTTAATAAAATCTACATCACAACGCAGGTCAGAGATTGACGCTACGATTTTGGTTTGTTTAAGCAGCATATTGTTATAGTTCTAAATGTTTCTTCTGTTTGTCTTCTTATTTATTTGCCTGTGCCGAATGCAGCAAGGCTTCTAAGGCCAGACGGTACGAATCGAGGCCGAAACCGCATATCACTCCTTTACAAGCGCACGAAATCATTGATTTGTGGCGGAACTCTTCGCGGGTGTGTACATTAGATATGTGTACCTCGATGGTGGGTGAGGGTACCGTTCTTATGGCATCTTGCAACGCGATGGATGTATGCGTATAAGCTCCCGCATTAAGGATAATGCCATCGTAGTCGAATCCTACTTCGTGAATTTTGTCAATCATGAAGCCTTCTACGTTCGATTGGAAATAACTGATTTCTATTTCCGGATACTGTTTTCTTAACTCCGCAAGGTAATCTTCGAAAGATACCGAACCGTAGATGGAAGGCTCTCTCTTGCCTAATAGATTGATATTGGGGCCGTTGATTATTTGTATTCTCATTATATCTTGTTTAGAATAAAACCTTTCGTACCTTTGTGAGAAATTTGGTGCAAAGATACGAAAAATAATGGAAAAAGCAGAGACGAATAAAATAATAATGAAGTATAGGCAGTATCTTAAGTTAGAGAAAGGCCTGTCGGATAACACTATCGCCGCGTATCTTACCGATTTGGATAAGCTGTTGTTTTATCTGATGTTAGAGAAAAAAGACTGGCTCGATGTAACTTTGTCCGATTTGGAACACTTCTCTGCCGGACTCCATGATATTGAGATTGGCGCTCGCTCGCAAGCACGTATCTTGTCGGGTGTACGTTCGTTCTATCATTTTCTGGTGCTTGAGGATTATATAGAACAAGACCCGACCGAATTGATTGAGTCGCCACAGATAGGCAGGCATCTGCCCGACGTGCTGACGGTAGAAGAGATAAACAACCTGATAGCCTGCATAGACCGTAGCTCGAACGAGGGCCAAAGAAACTGCGCCATACTTGAAACTCTCTATAGCTGCGGACTGCGAGTATCGGAGCTGTGCAACCTTAAACTGTCCGATCTTTATTTTAACGAAGGCTTTATCCGTGTTCTTGGAAAAGGAAGCAAGCAGCGGCTGGTACCCATTTCGCCAAGAGCCATTCAGGAACTTAACGACTATTTTGAAATTCGAACTTCAGGGCGCATCCGCCCCGGATATGAGGACTTCGTATTTATAAGTCGCCTCGGGAAAAACATCTCTCGCATCATGGTGTTTCATATCATCAAGCAGTTGGCAGATATGATAGGGCTGAAAAAGACCATCAGTCCCCATACGTTCCGTCATTCATTCGCCACGCACCTGTTAGAAGGTGGAGCCAACCTTCGCGCCATACAGTGCATGTTGGGCCATGAAAACCTTAGTACCACAGAAATATATACCAAGATAGACAACACCCGTCTTCGCGAAGAAATCTTGGAGCATCATCCCCGGAATATCCTTTATCGCTCGGAGAAATAATTTTACCCACGGCACTACAAGCCTTGGGCACATGTTGCGTGCTTTTATGACTTTGTGGTTGCGCATACCCGCCTTTTTGCTGTGAAATACCGTTAAAATGCTCTATATGGCCAAATAAAAGCTATTTTTTGTGACTTTATAGCTAAAAAAAAGATTAAAAGATAAAGTCCTAATATACTTTTTCTTATCTTTGCCCCAAATATAAGATTTGAATAGTAATATTTTAATTTATACAAACCTAATAACAAAAGAACCATGATTAAGAAGTTGTATTTGCCTTTAGTGGCATTGTTAGTCATTGCCCTTTCTTCTTGTGGCAAGATGGGTGAGTTGTCATCCGACTATTTCACAACTAATCCAGAAGTGCTGGAAGCAGTTGGTGGTAAAGTTCCTGTTACTATCACAGGTAAATTCCCTGAAAAGTATTTCAAAAAGAACGCTATTGTAGAAGTAACTCCGGTTTTGAGATGGAACGGTGGCGAAGCAAAGAGCCAGCCTGCTACATTCCAGGGTGAAAAAGTACAAGGTAACGACCAGACTATCGCTTACAAGGCTGGTGGTACTTATACAATGAAAGCTAATTTCGACTATGTTCCTGAAATGGCTAAATCTGAACTTTATCTTGATTTCAAGATTAAGAGAGGAAAGAAAGAATACACTATCCCTTCAGTTAAGATCGCTGACGGTGTAATCGCTACTTCAGAACTTCCTACTGTAGGTTCAGCTAACGCTGCTTACGCTCCAGACGCATTCCAGCGCATCATCAAGCAGGCTCAGGAAGCTCAGATTATGTTCTTGATTCAGCAGGCTAACCTTCGCGCTAGCGAATTGAAATCTGCAGCTATGAAAGATTTCAATAAGAAAGTCGTTGAAGTTAACGGTGATACTAAGAACTATAAGTTGAACAACATCGAAGTTTCTGCTTACGCTTCTCCTGATGGTGGTGTTAAATTGAACACTGGTTTGGCTGAAAGCCGTCAGAACAACGCTCAGAAGTACTTGAACAAGGAATTGAAGAAAGGTAAGATCAACACTCAGGTTGACACTAAGTACACTGCTCAGGACTGGGATGGTTTCCAGACTTTGGTTTCTAAATCAAACATCCAGGATAAAGACCTTATCTTGCGTGTTCTTTCTATGTATCAGGATCCAGAACAGCGTGAAACTGAAATCAAGAACATCTCTTCAGTTTACAAAACTCTTGCTGACGAAATCTTGCCTCAGTTGCGTCGTGCTCGCTTGACTGCTAACTATGACGTTATCGGCCGTAGCGATGAAGAAATCAACGAAGCATTCGACAAAGACGCTAAGGTTCTTAGCAACGAAGAATTGCTTTACGCTGCTACTTTGACTAGCGACAACGCTCGTAAGGAAGCTATCTACAAGAAAACTACTGAACTTTATCCTGCTGACGCTCGCGCTTACAACAACTTGGGTAAGATGGCTTACGCTGCTGGTGACTTGGCTAAGGCTGAAGGCTACTTCAAACAGGCTTTGAGCAAGAACGCTAACTCTGCAGAAGCTAACACTAACCTCGGTTTGATCGAGTTGAACAAGGGTAATGTTGCTAACGCTGAAAACTACTTGAGCAAGTCTACAGGTGCTGATGCTGCTAACGAAGCATTGGGTAACTTGTACATCAAGCAGGGTCAGTACGACCGCGCTGTAAACGCATTCGGCGATGTTAAGACTAACTCAGCTGCTTTGGCTCAGATCTTGGCTAAGGATTACAACAAGGCTAAAAACACTTTGGCTGCTGTTAAGAATCCGGATGCTTACACTGACTATTTGATGGCTATCGTTGGTGCTAGAACTAACAACGCTGACTTGGTTAAGTCAAGCATGGCTAAGGTTGCTCAGAAAGACGCTGCTTTGGCTGCTAAAGCTCAGCTCGACCGTGAATTTGCTAAATATGCAAACGAAATCAAGTAATTTTTGATAGATTACATTTGAGCATATAACGAAGAGCCTCGGAATATTCCGGGGCTCTTTTTGTATATATACACATATGGTTTAGGTGATGCGGTAAAGTTGGTAAATAAGAAATCGGCTAACCATTCGTATATTGCATACCTGCAATTCGAATATTGCAAGTCAATTACTCGCATTGTTTAAATGCCTAATAGCTTAGCTAATTTATGCGCGTAGTGTGTCCAGTCGTTCTCCTCTAAGAAACGGCGGTAGTTGGCTAACGATACGCTGTCGTGCTTGTGTCGCTGCGCTATATCGGATATATCGTCGAAACTCTTGAAGGTGTACACGTTGAGCCGTGAATTGCTGGCGTAGTCTTTAAACGAGCCTACCTCGGGACCTATTACTTTGGCTCCAAACGAGAGCGAGTCCATCAGCATACCCGAACTCAGGATAGTTTCGGGAGCGTATGGGCATAATACGAACTCCGACTGATTGATATAATCCGCCAGCTCATCGAACGAAGGACGTTGGTTTATAAGGGTGATATTATCCGGACAGATAGCTTTCAGGTCCTTGAATACGGTTTCCGATGCTCCTCCTACTATGCAGATACGCAGATGGTCTATCTTATTGGTCCGTATATAATCTACAAACTCAAAGATGCCTTTATAGCGGGCTATGGTACCCCATATCAGCAGGTCATATTTCTTCTCGGCGGTAGATGCCGCTGTAGCAAGCTGAAGTCGGCATTTGGTAGGGTGGTCTATATAATGCACTTTACGGGCGGCATACGGAAAATCATCGTGTACCAGCCGCACTCCTTCTTCTGAGTGGGTAATGATGAGCGATGAATTCTTTGCTATGAGTCGGGCTAAGAATGTTTTCATGCCATCACGCCCTTGTGCATGCGGCTTTTTGTTGTGCAGCATCCACACTATCTTTTTCCCTCTGATGCGCTGAAGCAGCAAGAATGCCGTAGCGGTGACAGCTTGAAGCGGTCCGTATTTAAAGTCGGGAATACTCTCAAACCAGTTAAAGATGAACACGTCTCCCCAACGCGAAGGCGGAAGCAAGCTAAGCAGCGGATTCTTATGTGCCGGGTTTATTACTCGCACATTGGGTAAGCGGTTAAGAGCCTCTATATAGTCTTGTATATAGGGGTTAGGCCGTTGAGCCGGACTTACGGTAAGGTTTGGGAATACAACGAATCGTTTCATCTTAATCTTAGTGTTTCATTTTCAGCAGAATGGCAGTAATGAAGTCTTTCGCTTTCTTGCGCCATCCTATAGTAGGTATGCCATTATAGAAGCCTGCCTTCTTCCAGAATTCGGTTTCGTTGGTTATGGTCATATCTTTCTCAAGCATCTGATACAGATAATACAGTCCACGCTTCTTTTCGTAAGGCATATGCCATACGGGATAGTTCTCGTCGCCCATGCGCACGTTGTTGTACTGAGGGTTTGTCCACATACGTTTTACGTACTGGTTGGCAGTACGGTTGCGTAGTTGCAGACGCTCAGCCAAGATACTCATTACATGCGCCTCTTCGTTCAGCTTAGGCTGTCCGGTCTGTGCGTATTTCAGGTTGAAGTTCCAAATAACGGGGAACTCAGCGTTTATTTTCTTGATGGCATCTTGCCGTAGGGCGATGAATTCACCTCCGTAATATGTGATAGGTTTCTGTGGCTCTTGGTTGTAGCAAGCCTTATAGAACTTGTTCATCTGAGGCAGTGTAATGCCGTTTATTACATAATCCTTGTCGGTTATGAACTCGTATAATGCGCTTCCGTCGCGGCGTGTCTGCTCAAAAAGAGAGTCTAATGGGGTACGGCAAAGGCAGTCGGCATCGCTTATCAGCAGACAGTCGTCGGTCTGCATACGTTTCTCCATTTCCTTAAGAATGTCGTATACGTAGAACTGGTTTTGCCATGCGGCGTACCATCCTTTAGGCGGACGCGATGTGTAGGGCTGAGATATTACCTCTACGTTCAGTTTCTTGAAGAGTCGCTGCAGATATGGAGGCAAGTCGGCGGCATGTAAGTTCGTGAAAAACAAGAAACGCGCCTTCGGATTATAGTGGTGGAACGTGATGAAAAACGGTATCTGAATCTGCATGTAGATAGAGTGTACCAATGCTGAATTACCCTTTTCTCCCATTTGCGGATAGAAGCTTGCCTCTTGGTCGGATTCTTTATAGAACCATGTGGCAATATAATCGACAGGCTGTTTCATATATAAGTATATAAGTAGAATGATAAGTTATTTCGGCAGATAATTCTGAATCCAACTGTTTATATCGTATTTCAACCGGATGGATTGAGATATTTCTACAAACGGACTTCTTACGAAATCCTTCAGTCTTGATTCGCTATCTTTGCCAAAGATAAAAATATTTTCTTTATTATAGAAATCATAGTTCGCCAAGTCGGGGTTGTTGGTGATTAGTTTCTTTCCGTAGAAAAGGGCTTCTAACGGACGGCGTGTCAAACCTAATTGTCCGCCTTGGGCTATGTCTATGATGCAGCGTGAGCGGTCAGCCCGCTTCAGATATTCGGGGTAAGTAACCTTTTCTTGGGGCGTACGGGGGATGATAAAGTCGCATGTAAGTCCGTTTTGCTCCAACAAACGGCGTAAAGCCTCCAGTTCGTCGGCTCTGTCTTTAGGAAGTCCGCAGAAAAAGCAGTCGCATTTTATCGGCTCTCTGTTCTGAGGTGGCAGGCAGAAGTACTGTCCCGTGTAATTAAGACCATACTTTTCGGCATCGTAAGCGTCGAACGAGCTAAGTTTGTATCCTAACTCCTTAATCTTCTGCATACGTATTTCTCCATCGCTACAGATGGTTCTAATCGGGTTACAATAATATACGTGGCAGTCTACGCCTTTAGGTAGCAGTGGCTTGATGCTTTTCAATACGTTTACGTTGCAGCATTCATAAATAAGGATGCTGTCGCCTGGTTTGGCGTTGCATATCAGGTCGAGGTATCGCTTTAAAAACCACAGGTAAAGCACTGTTTTAGGTAGAGGAATGCGCCCCAGCAATAAGCTGCGTGTTATCTGACGGAACTTGCCTTTAGGATAGCGCAAGAAATCGGGCAGACATTCTATTCTGCTCTTTATTTCGGGCTCTATTCTACTGAATATATCAAGCGGGGGACTAACTACAAATAGTTTGCTCATGATTTTTTCTTTTTAAGCAGATAGTTCAGACACTCTTTCATGATTTCGGCATTGCTTATTTTCATGATGATGAAGTAAGTAATGGCGGCTACTATAACTTTGGTAGCGAACGATATCAGGAAATGGCCTCCTATCAATGTTGATACCATCCATGCGCATCCGCACGCCAGTATCGCCGAGCCGATGAACGGCAACAAGTCTTGCGATAACTGCCATACCGATAGGCGGATAAAGCGGCAGGCAAAATGTTGCCATATCAGCATCCATACTATATTGATGCAGGCGTAGGCTATGACCATAACCATGCTGCTGCCTCCTAATACTATGGTAACGATGACGGTAACCGACTGTATGAGTACTTGTGAAATGATATTCCACATGTATATATTCGATTTGCCTTGGCTGATAATCAGGTTAGAGAATAATGCGTTGAGCGGCACGAACGCTCCACCTATACACAGTATCTGCATAAGCGGAATACTGTCTATCCACTTGGCTCCCACGGTGGTAAGTATCAATTCGCGGGTCACGATGGATAAGCCGAACATACACGGAAACGCTATGAAGGCTGTAAAGCGCAGCATCTTACGGAAGATGCGCGACTGTCGCTCTACATCATCGCGAACGCTTGCCAGTATGGGCTGTGTTACTCCATTCAGCATTCCGGTGATAAACTGATGTCCGGTGCTGTTCCACTTGTTGGCTTGGTTATAGTTGCCCACTACACGAGGGTCGGCATATCTACCTAAAATAAGCGTTAGCAGATTGTTGTTAAGTTGGTTGGCTATATTGGTAATAAGCAATTTGCTGCTAAAGGCAAATAGCGGTTTGATTGGTCGGAAGTCGATGTGAAAAGTCGGTCTCCATGGCGAGAAATACCACGTGCAGACTGTTACTACCACCAGATACATAAGGCTTTGGGTAGCGATACCCCAGTATGAAAAGCCGTTGAACGCAAGTGTTACTCCTATGCATCCGGAAATGATATGGGCAAGTATGCCCGATAAAGCCTGTTGCTTAACCTTCAGGTTACGAAACAGATAAGCCCCTTGTGCAGTGCCAAGGCTGGCTATTGGGATGGCAAGAAAACAATATCGAGCCAAAGGGATAAGTTGCTCGTTAAGCTCGGGTTTATTGTAGAATTGAGCTATGAGCGGTGCGCATAAAAACAGAATGGCATATGCGGTGCATCCTATGCAGAGACTACACCAGAATACGGCGTTATAGTCTTCGTGGCGGATGTCTTTAAGATTGGCAAGTGCTGCCCTGAACCCGCTTTCCTGTAGCGAGTTGCCTATCAGTGTAAAGATTGTCAGCATCCCTACGATACCATATTCCGAGGGAGAGAGCAATCGTCCTAATATAATTCCGAAAGTCAGCACAAGGACCTGCTGGGCGCCATTGTTTATGGCGCCCCAGAAGAGTCCCTTTGCTGTTTTTTCTTTCAGTGACTGTTCGGTCATGTGCAGTACGACGAATTATTTTACTTCGCTACCCGGTTTCACTTCTTTCAGTACAGAAGTTACAGCCAGCGATCCGTCAAAGTTTTCAGCCGAAAGAATCATACCTTCGCTCACCAGTCCGTTCTTGAACTGACGAGGTGCGAGGTTGGCGATGAACAATACTTGTTTGCCCACCAGTTCTTCCGGTTTGTAGTGTTGTGCAATACCGCTCACGATGGTACGGTTCTCAAGTCCGTCTGCTATTTTGAACTTAAGAAGTTTTTTCATCTTAGGCACGGTTTCGCATTCCAATACAGTACCTACACGTATATCGAGTTTGTCGAAATCTTCAATACTTACTACCGGCTTGATAGGGTTAGCCTTGTAGTTTGCCGCTTCGTTAGCCTTCTTGGTAGCGAGCAACTTTTCTACCTGTGCCTGAATGGTTTCGTCTTCTATCTTTTCGAACAGAAGTTCTGCCTTGTTAAGCTGGTGTCCTGCTTCGAGCAAGTCGGTATGACCCAACTGATCCCAGTCGAAATCCGGCATATTCAGCATTTGGCGAAGCTTTTCGCTGCTGAACGGCAAGAACGGTTCGAAAGCGATAGCCAAGTTGGCCACCAACTGCAATGCGATATTCAAGATAGTAGCTACACGATTCAAGTCGGTCTTAGCCAACTTCCAAGGTTCTGTATCTGCCAAGTACTTGTTACCGATACGCGCCAAGTTCATAGCTTCTTTCTGTGCGTCGCGGAACTTGAATACATCGAGCAACTTTTCTACCTCTGCTTTTACATCGGCAAATTCCTTCAGGGTTTCACGGTCGTAATCGTTCAGTTCGCCGCAAGCGGGAACTTTTCCGTCGAAGTATTTGTTGGTAAGAACCAACGCACGGTTTACGAAGTTACCGTATACGGCAACCAACTCGTTATTGTTACGTGCTTGGAAGTCTTTCCAAGTAAAGTCGTTGTCCTTAGTTTCAGGAGCGTTTGCTGTGAGGACGTAACGCAAAACATCTTGCTTGCCGGGGAAGTCCTGCAAATACTCGTGCAACCATACAGCCCAGTTGCGTGAAGTAGAAATCTTGTCGCCTTCCAGGTTCAAGAACTCGTTAGACGGAACATTGTCGGGCAAGATATAGCTACCCTCAGCTTTCAGCATAGCCGGGAATACGATGCAGTGGAATACGATATTGTCTTTACCGATAAAGTGGATAAGGCGAGTTTCGGGGTCTTTCCACCATTTCTCCCATGAATCGGGCAGTAATTCCTTAGTGTTTGAGATATAGCCGATAGGCGCATCGAACCAAACATAAAGAACTTTGCCTTCGGCTCCTTCTACAGGTACAGGAATACCCCAGTCGAGGTCGCGGCTTACGGCACGAGGCTGTAATCCCATATCCAACCAACTCTTGCACTGGCCGTATACGTTAGGGCGCCATTCCTTATGGTCTTCCAGAATCCATTTACGCAACCATCCTTCGTGCTTATCGAGCGGCAGATACCAATGCTTGGTTTCTTTCATTACCGGTTCGCTTCCGCTGATGGCGCTCTTAGGGTTAATAAGTTCTGTAGGTGAAAGTGTGCTACCGCATTTTTCGCACTGGTCACCGTAAGCACCCTGTGCATGGCAGCGAGGGCATTCGCCGGTGATATAACGGTCGGCCAAGAAGGTATGAGCTTCTTCGTCGTAATATTGCATAGATGTTTTTTCTATGAATTCACCCTTATCGTATAATTTGCGGAAGAAATCAGAGGCAGTCTGATGATGTACGGCCGATGTAGTGCGTCCGTATACATCGAAAGAGATGCCGAACTCCTTGAATGAGTTCTTGATGAGTGTGTGATAGCGGTCTACCACATCTTGAGGTGTAACACCTTCTTTTTTGGCACGGATAGTGATGGGCACTCCGTGTTCGTCAGATCCGCCGATGAAGAGAACGTCTTCTTTCTTAAGGCGTAAGTAGCGTACATAGATGTCGGCAGGCACGTATACTCCAGCCAAGTGACCTATGTGAACAGGTCCGTTGGCGTATGGCAAAGCCGATGTTACGGTGGTTCGTTTGAATTTCTTTTCCATATATGTTATATGAGATTATGTTGTTTGTTTTTTGTAGTTGTATCCTACTGTATACAAAATCTTTGCAAAGATAATGATTTTATGTAATAGCACTTTAACAGGAGTGAAAAAGAAAAAGCAGAACGCTCTAATATCGGGCATTCTGCTTTGGCTGTAGCTTTATAATATTGGTAGTTTTTTGTGTTTGCTTATTCAAGCCAATCGTTGTCTATTTTAGGCAGTTCTTTCTTGCAGTACCATTTCATCCAAGCGAATCTTTTACGAACTATGAAATAGGTTGTCTCCATGCAGTTGGCTTTAGCTTCATAGTCGAAAGCGGAGTGATGGTATATGGCCATTTCAAGCCAATAAAGAATGTAGTATGAAATGAATGGTAATGCTATAAAAATGCACGAAATAAAAATGCATAACAATATTGTAGGTATAACGGCAAGTACGAAGCATTCAGCATATTGGCGGCGATGAATTTGCATTTCTACACCTTCCCATATACTCATAAAGTACCCCTTCCTTGTAAAGCTGAAGCCAAATAGTGTGATGTAGTCGTCTTTACTATTATCAGGCAACAGCATTTTCGCTAATTTGCTTTTGTAAAATACCATAAATTTTCCTTTGGTCGCTTAGTATTAATCTCGTTTCTTCTTTTTTAGTTTCCTCGTTTCAGCTAACAAAACATCATGACGTTTTTCTAACTTAAAAACTTGCGTCTCGTTTTGCTGCCTTGGTCTATGTTATATTACATGCGTTCTTATAGGCCTCAATCGGTGGCTAAAGTAAAATGTGTTCTCTGTTTTTTTATTAGGTAGCCATAATGTTGTTGGATTAATACACAAAGATAGTGAATATGTATTATATAAAAAGTAAACGGGGGGGGGGTAATTTTTAGCATAAAGTGTTGAAAAACACGAAAAAATAGATGTAATAAGGAAAAATGGCTATGTTTTTGTGAAAAACTGTCTGAAAATCCATAGTCGCTAATGTGGATTACTCTTTTATAGATTAGTACGGTAGGCTAACTCTTTCGTCAAATGGATGTCTTGAATTACCAATGTAAATAGAGATTGCGCCTAAAAACTAGCCTGTGTTAATCGTACTGAAACGAGCTGGTTTTAACAGCCTAAGTATAACTGCTTGCAAGTCTCCGAGTAAAAACGATAGACATTGAAACAGATTTAAAAGTCTCGAAGAAAACATTGCGATGGTTAAGTCGAATCATCGCAATGATCAAGTTGAATCATCTTAATGTTTGGCTTGAACCATCGCGATGTTTTTTATAACTCGCATTCTTCTTTTATCACGCTCAGAATGTGCTCTGAAGCCGATATTTAAAATGATATGCAGACAGAAATTAGTTGATAAGGGAATAGGTGCTATGACTATTTAGTAAAAGCATTATACACACCTCATGCAGAAGATTACACTCGTTAAGATTTGTCTCCGTTAAAAAAGTAGAAACGCTGTGTTATCGAAGCCTAAATATATATATTTGGGGTAACACAAATAATAACTTTAACTCTACACGAATATGAATGCAAATCCTGTTTTTAGTTTGCACATCCCTACAAGGATACTTTTCGGATGTGGTGAAATAAAGAAATTAGCGACCGAAATATTACCGGGTAAGAAAGCCATGATTGTTATTTCTGCCGGAACATCGATGAGGAAATATGGCTATCTTGATAAAGTGGAGACTCTTCTTACCGAAAACGGCGTGAGCGCAGTGGTTTACGATAAGATACTGCCTAACCCCGTGAAGCGACATGTAATGGAAGCCGCCGCTATCTGCCGTGAACTTGGATGCGACTTTGTTATCGGACTGGGTGGAGGAAGCTCTATCGACTCGGCAAAAGCCATCGCTGTGATGGCGGTAAACGACGGCGATTATTGGGATTATATAAATGGTGGAAGCGGCAAAGGGAACTTGGTGAAGAAAGCTCTACCAATAGTAGCCATACCTACTACGGCTGGCACCGGAACGGAAGCCGATCCTTGGACAGTGATTACCAACGAAGATAAGAATGAGAAAATCGGCTTCGGATGCCGATTCACTTTTCCGGCTCTTTCTATTGTAGACCCTGAGATGATGCTTTCTCTGCCTCCTCATCTTACCGCTTATCAAGGATTCGACGCGTTCTTCCACGCTGCCGAAGGCTTCATAGCCAATTGCGCTACTCCTATCAGCGACTTGTATGCGTTAGAGGCTATACGCTTGCTGTATAAATATTTGCCTGTAGCCGTAGCCGACGGTAAGAATCTGAAAGCTCGTGCCAAAGTAGCTTGGGCAAGTACCCTTGCAGGCTTGGTAGAGTCTACTTCAAATTGCATATCCGAGCATTCTATGGAACACGCCATGAGTGCTTATTATCCGCAGCTGCCTCACGGAGCAGGATTGATTGCCATCAGCGTTCCTTATTTCGAAACGTTCAGAAACGACTGCATGAAACGCTACATGAAGATGGCAGAGGTGATGACTCAGCAGAAGAGCAATCGCCCCAGCGACTTTATAGATGCATTAGAGCGCATGAAGAAAGAATGTCATGTAGATAATATCATGTTAAGCGATTACGGCATAAAGATTGACGACTTGCCTAAGATGGTGCAGAACGCACGCGATACGATGGGTGGCTTGTTCACGCTCGACCCTCGTCCGCTGCTCGACGAAGAAGTGCTTTCTATTTATCAGCAGGCTTATAAGTAAGACTGATTATAATTAACGCAATAAAAAACCTTGCTTTTGGATGTATTCTATCTAAAAGCAAGGTTTTCTTGTTTATATTGTTTTATTTTTTCTGAGAAGACATCAATTACGCTTACATTTTTAATAATATTCTTTTTGATTATCTGCTGATAGTTTATCTCTTAATACTTGCATTTTAAAACTGCTTAGCATATTTTTGCAGAAAAATGCAACCAAAACTGAGTTAATATGAGCAAAATTCAAATTTTTGTGGTAGCTCTGTTTTTAACTATTATTACGCCATTAGGTATGTATGCACAGAATAGTGTTATTTCTGGCGTAGTTGTAGACCGAAGCGGAGCTCCTTTAGTAGGTGTTTCTGTGCGCTATAAGGATAATACCCGGATAGGCACTGTGACTAATGTAGAAGGAAAGTTCTCTATTCAGAAGACGGGACAAGGCAAGACGCTTCTGTTTTCTTACGTCGGAATGAATAATACAACTTACTTGCTGAAAGATAACACTAAATTCCCTATCAGAATTGTGATGGATGAGTCGGCTAGTGAGTTAGACCAAGTGGTTGTTACAGGATACGCTCAGACAACTTATAAAAAGCTGACAGGTTCTGTAGGTATCATAAAGGCTGATCAGTTGAAAGACCAGCCAGCTCCTACAATCGATGCATTGATGCAAGGTAAATTGGCGGGTGTAGCGGTATCGGCCACTTCGGGTCAGCCTGGTACTACACAGAAGATTCGCATCCGTGGTACAAACACGTTGACTGGCGATGGAGAGCCTCTATGGGTTATCGATGGAGTGCCCATTCAGGGTAGCTCTGTAGATATGCCAAGCAGTTCTGAAATCAAATCAGGCTCGTTCGATAACCTGTTCCTTAATGGAGTAGCAGGCATAAACCCTAACGATATAGAGAGCATTACAGTGCTGAAAGACGCTTCGGCCACCGCTATTTACGGTTCGCGCGCGGCTGGTGGCGTTATCGTGGTTACTACTAAAAAAGGAAAACAAGGTAAGGCTCGTATCAATTACTCTGGCAATGTGTCGATGACATTGGCTCCGCAGCACAGCTATTCTTTGATGAACTCGTCCGAAAAGATTGCTTATGAACAAGGATTGTGGGATGAGTTCTCTGCCAGTGACTTTGCGGCAGGCAAGACAAACTATCCGGTGGTGGGTATAGTCGGCATGGTTCGCTCCGGTAAAGGCCGGTTTGAAGGTTGGACTTCTCAGCAGCAAGATGAATACCTTAACCAGCTGGCAGGGGTAAATACCGATTGGTATAAAGAATTATTCCGCAATGGCGTTTCAACTAGTCACACGCTTTCTATAAGTGGTGGTGGCGAACGATACACCTATTATACTTCTATCGCCTATACGCGTAATGCCGGTTTGCTGAAACGTAATGATTATGACCGTTATAACATTACAAGCAACTTGACTATGCAGCCCAACAAAAAAATCACTCTCGATTTTAAGGCGATGATGTCTTATCAGAATTCAAAATCGCCGGCACTGAATAGTATCGACCCGTTTGAATATGCTTATTTCGCCAATCCTTATGAAAGTCCTTATAATGAAGACGGCAGTTATCGTGCCGATGAAACCCGTTTCGCTTTAGGAGAATATAATAACAAGCGAGATAATCAGAAGGTGATTCCGGATTCAGGATTCAACATACTGCGTGAGATGAACGAAACATCATCGCGCACAAAAAATACCAATGTGTTTGTAAAGGCAGGCATTAATTATAATATCTGGGGACCGTTAAGCTTTAACGGACAAGCATCGTATACTTTTGCTACTAACCGTGTGAAAGACATTTACGGCAACGGAACGAAGGCGGCGCTCGATAATCGTCTGTCTGTAGATTCACAGAGCAATAAAGAATATGCCTCAATCTTGGAGAGAAATACCGATAATGACAGCTATACAGTACGTGGACATTTTGTTTACGACGGAAAGATTGGTACAGATCACAGCATAAACATTCTGGCTGGTGCCGAATTGAGAGGAAGTAAGTCTAATAGCTTATACAGCAAAAGATATGGTTATGATTATGTTACCGGCAATACCATAACCCCGTTGCCTAACGATCCTACAGGAGTAGGTTATGAAAAGCTGAAAGCGTATCTGGCGGCTATTGACGCTTCTAATGGTGATACTTGGTCTGAGCAACGCTTCGCTTCGTTCTATGCTTCGGCCGATTATCTCTTTCAGAACCGTTATGTATTGAACGCTTCATTCAGAACAGACGGAAGTTCTAACTTTGGTAGCGACAAGCAGTTTAATCCTAACTGGTCGGCTGGTGCCGCTTGGAATATCAGCGAAGAGAGTTTTATGGAACCGCTTAGAAAGGTGGTAGACCAATTGACACTGCGTTTCGCTACTGGTTTTACGGGAAACATAAACCGCTCTGTAAGTCCGCAAATGATCATTACTTATTACGATGATTATCGTAACGTAAATAATAATGTGTTCCATATAGGGAAAGTAGTAAGTCCGCCCAACCCGAACTTGCGTTGGGAGAAAACTAAAGATATGAAAGCGGCTTTAGAGTTCGCCATGTTCAATCAGCGTTTGGGTGGTATTATCGAAGGATACTATCGTAAGAGTATGGATGTGGTGACCAACGTGCGTGTACTTAGCACTACCGGATTTACCTCGCAGAAGTACAATACGGCCGATGTGGTAAATAAAGGTATCGAAGCTACATTACGTGGCATTCCGGTGAAGACTAAAGACTTTGAATTAAGCCTTTCGGCTAATGTGGCTTATAATATGAATAAGGTCACAAAGTATCAGTCGCCCGATAACTCCATGTCGTTAGGCAATTTGTGGGAAGGCTATCCTATTGGAGCTATCTATAGCGGAAAACTGGAAGGCATTGACCCTGAAACCGGACTTTACACATTTACTCTCCGTCCGGATGCTGAGATTAACAAGGCTACCGACCTGAACAAGTCGAACAACTATCGTTATTATCTGGGTACGAACGAAGCTCCTGTAACAGGTGGCTTTAATCTTACGGCAGAATACAAGAAAGTTAGATTGAGTGTTAATGGAGTATTTGCTGCAGGTGCCAAAGCTTTTGAATACATTAAGCCGCCTGTATCATACTCAAGTGTAAGCGGAACGATAAACGAAACAACGCAAGTTTATCAGAACGACTTATTCGCCCAGCATCTTAATGTACCTAAAGAAGCAGCCAACCGTTGGACAACTACCAATACAAGTGGAACTTATCCTAGAGTATGGAATCCTTACGGACAGTCTTACGGATTCAGTTATTATAACCCCACAGATCCGGAAATCACTCGTGGCGCATACCTTACAAATCTGTCGTATGTACGTATCAAGAGTATCATTTTAGGATATACATTGCCTAAGTCGCTATTGGCCAGCTCTGCTATATCGAATGTAGATTTCTCATTGGCGTTGAATAACTTCTTTACGTTTACCGGCTATAAGGGAATGGATCCGGAAACTCCGGGTGCTACTTATCCTGTGAGCCGCTCGGTAATGTTTAGTGTTAATGTAGGTTTCTAACGATAAAAATGAAATTAATATGAGAACAACAATATCTGTTTTGCTTGGATGTTTTTTACTGTTGTTTACGTCCTGCAAAGATTATTTGGATGTGAAGCCGAAAGGGAAAATCATTCCCGAAACGGCAGAAGACTATTCTACCATAATACACTATTGGTTGAATCAAATAGAGAAGGGTAATGACGATGTCATTATTCCTAATCCCGATAAGGTGAAGACATTAGAGATGTATGCCGAAGACCTTGACGCTACATTGGCTAGCTCCACTTCAAGCTATACACCGGCTTATGTAGGAGTAGATATCAATAAGAATCCGTCGGATTACACCGCACTGTATTCTGTTATTAAAGACTGTAATATGATAATAGGAAACATGGACGACAAGACTTCCGATTTGGCCAAGAAACTGTTGGGCACAGCATGGGGAATACGTAGCATTTGCTATTATAACCTGATGGTGCGTTTCTGTGACGCATATTCCGCTGCTGCCGCACAGACCACAATGGGACTTCCGCTAGTAGACGAATTCGATATGGAAGCCAAGCCTGCCCGTTCTGACTTGCAGGCTACAGCCGACTTTATAGAGAAGGGCTTTAAGACCGCGTTGAGTTATAACGTAACCGATAAGGATTATATAATTACTGCCGATGTGGTAAAAGCTTACATGGCAAGATTCTATTTATGGACTCAGCAATGGCAGTCGGCAATCGACTATGCTACCCCTTTATTGGAAACATATCCTATGCTGGATGCCTCACAATATGCTGATGTGATAAACCAGAAGTTCGTTAAGGGTCAGGATGTAATAGTAGCGGCATACACCGAAGACGATGACATAGGAACATCTAACTATGTTTCTGCTCAGGCCGATATCAAGACTCGTCCGGTTTCGGGCAATACCGCAAAACTGTTTGCTTCTTCGGCAAACGATGTTCGTACAGCTGTAGCTTTCAACTCTAAGCGTACCGTTGCAAAGGTGGTTACATCGAAATTCCGTAGTGAGGAACTCTGCCTGATTATTGCTGAATGCTATGCTCATTTAAATCAGGTGGATGATGCGTTAACTTACTTGAATAAGCTTCGTGAAAAACGAATCACTAAAGATTTCGTTGCTTATACTAAAGACAATCTGCCCGAAGTTTATCAGCAGCATATCACTGTAGATGCAACCGGACAGCCGCTTAGCAAATTGATGTCGGCAATATTGTGCGAAAAACGTATGGAACTGTTTGCCGAAGGAAACCGTTGGTTTGAGCTGAAGCGTAACGGAAGCCCCGAGTTCTGGGTTGCCGCTAACGGAAAGAAATACACTACGGCAAAGTACCTTTATACTTTCGCTCTTCCTAAAAACGATATCGACTTGTTCCCAGGATTGGTTGTTCAGAATCCAGGATACATAGAATAAAGAATCAACTTATTCATTTAACAAAAAAGAAAAGATTATGAGATATATATTCTTAATAGTTCCTTGTATAGCGTTTGCCGCTGCTATGTTTACTTCATGTAGCGGTCCGGAGGAACTCACACCAAAGACAAAGTCGTATTCTGAAAACCAATATTTGCTTCCCACCGGAACGATATTAAGCAGTCAGGAGCGCGAAGAGGTACAGCAGGCATGGGACGAATATAATTCAGCCATAAATCAATAAAACAAAAGCTTATGAAATCGTTTATAAAAAATAAGATATGCTTCATTCTCGCGTCATTGCTGCTGATTGTAGCAACGTCGTGTAAGGATGATGACAATGCTGATGGGGCGCAAATATCATTCAGCAGGTCTATTTATATACTTCCGGCTATGGGAAGCCTGGATGTTGAACTTCGGGCTACCGTTGCGCCAGAAAATGACGTGGTTATCCCGGTAGGTATAGAAGGCACAGCCGTAGAAGGTGAGGACTTTACGGTAGAGAAAAAGGAGTTTGTCTTGAAAGCGGGAGAGACTAAGGCGACTATGACTATTACGGCAAAGGACAATCTTACTTCCGGACGTGAAATCCGTTTGTCTTTATCGCCTACAGAAGGTTACTCATTGGGAAGCAAGAATGTGGCGATGATTCCGGTGGAAACCAAGGAACACGTAATGTATTCGTTCACCACATCTTATTCGCGATTGATGAGCGAAGTAGACGTATGGGTAGAGGTTCAGGGTGAGACTACGGGAAAAAGCTATCGTGCTCCTACCGACATAAAGATTCCTATTACAGTGAATTCGGCTAGCACGGCCAGCGTAGCGTCCGATGTAGAGATTCAAGACGACATGACTTATGTCACTATAAAGCAGAATTCACGTCAGGCTAAGTTTACGGTGAAGATAAAAGACGGAGCTGCCGACTATGTAGGAAAGAACCTGATACTTGATTTGGGTACTCCCGAAGAGGATGCGGTAATGTATTATCCGGGTTCGTTCTCAAGCCTTACGGTGAAACTCGATCAGCTTAGGTTTACTGATATGCTGGGCAAGTGGAAGCCTGTGGCCATAACTAATAAGGATGCTTTTTCTATGCTTGATATTCCAGAAGAAGAATGGGCTAACTCACTTCCTGAACATAATAATCCGGATGATTATCTGGAGTTTGTTCATACAGACGCTGGGGTAGATAAAATCATTCCTCATCTTACAGGTGATCTAACCAGCTATTTCTGTAATCCGGAAGGACATGAAATAGTGTTCGACCATATAGTAAAAGGTTTCCTTGATTGGGCTACATGGGATGAATTCGACATTCCTTATTTCAAGATTCATCAAGTAAACAAATTGTTCTCGAAGACGAAAAAGGAATTGGGAGACGTGTTTATAGGATTGGATAAAATAGACGATGACAATATCGTTATATACTTCCACGATTATACTCCTACCGATTTCTTTGTTCAGACGGCAGAGGATTATGGATTTGAAGCCGATTACTTCGGAATAACCTATAAGTTTACTCGTGTAAAATGATGATTTAATAATCAGCTTGATAAAAGAAATAAAGGTTGCCTCGTGATGGATAGCGTGGCAACCTTTATTTTTTTTATATGTGGTGAGTGTTATTTCTCTAATGCTCTGCGCAGTGTATATAGGCGATAATCGTATTCATCGCGTAAGTCGCGTGTAGGAGCTAAAGCTTTCGCCTTTTGGAATTCTGATTTCAAATCGAGTAGGCAACTGTACCAAAAGGCTTGGCGTACAGGGCTTCCTTTATATGAAATGCTTTCTATGGCGGTCATTCCTTTGTAAGGGCGATAGTCTGTAAGCGATGATGAAGAAGATGACGACGATGAAGCACCGCTGCTGTTTCCGTTGACATCCGACCAAGTTATCAAAGCGTCGAGATAGCGTGACTGCATGAATCGTTTAAAATCGGCAGGCACTTTACCGGCACGGCTTTCCTTGAACAAGAAATCTTTCAGGTCGGCAACGGCTTCTTCTTGTGTGTAAGGGTCGGCCGACTTGCTTTCGCTTAGCCACATGGCATCTAATTGCACGAATATCAAATTACCGAAAAATTTCTGTCCATAGTCGGCGGCACTGCCTGTAAGGGCGCAATGATTCAGAAGGTCTGTATTATCAAGCCATGTCATTTGCTGCAATGCTTCGAGCATCCATCTGAAAGACTTGCGCTGTACGTCTTTCGGTACAGACTGAAATGTGGGGTAGCTGTCGCCTTGATATGTATCGTTCAGATAGAAGCCTCCCACTTGCTGCAATACATGCTTTACATACTCATCGGCTTGGTTTATGATGTGTCCGTAAAGAGGAACTCGCTCTTCGTAGGTTAGGTCTTCTTTGTCAAGCCATGCATTGGCGTTGGCTATCATTTCTGCCATGTTCTTGAATGCGATAGCTGCCGAGCGTACAGCGTCATTGCCTAAATCATTCTTCATTCCACGTGGGTCGTAATAGGCTTTTGTACTTTGTGGACGTTTGTACAGCAACAGAGGATTATTGTTGCGTTCGGCTACCCAACTGCGTAGTATAGGAAGCTCTTCGTTGGTTGAGGCTTTACCAGTAGAACCGTACAAATAGTGTAAGGCCCATTCATCGTATACCCCTAAAGTGTGTTGCGCTAACGACTCTATCTCGTGGTATGTATCTTTCGAGTGCAGATAGTTCATCGGAAGATAGTCCATTACCGAGGCCGACAATCCATGCTGTTTGACAAACGATTCTGATCGGAGTGAGTCTATAGGGTAGGCGATAGACCCAGCCATATTATCTGTCAGTCCGAGGCAATGACCGAAACTCTTCAGTAATTGCGAGGTTAAAACAGCATCTACTATTGTACTGTCGGGTGTCAGCGAGCGAGCCTTAGGCTCAAAGGCGGAAACCTGTAAGAACGCATCTTGCTGTATCTGTGATGCCAAGTTGTGTGGCATATAGATATTGGCGTTCAATATTTCGCCAGTCTGTGGGTCGCACCAACATTTGTAGCTTACCTTTCCGGCTGGCGAGAGTACGTAGCGTATGCATGAATGAGCCATGTTATTTGCATCGAAAGTGGAGTCGCACGAATAAGGACGTAATTCTATGGCTTGCGTATAGCCGATTTTCCGGAACGACTTGTTCCATATCTCTGCGCTTTGTTCTACACATCGTTTCCAGTCGTCCGGCAGTAGCGTATCGACATAAAACACAAGAGGCTTGTCGGCTTTCAGGTTCCATCTGTTTACGTAGTATTTGGGTTTACTGCCCTGCATAGACGGGTTGAAATCTTGTCGGGTACTCCATAAGGTTCCAACTCTGGCATCAGCCAACCGCATCTTGAAATCACTGTTTTCTGGGAGCAACATGAATGTGCGCTTTACTACAGCTGTAAAAGGCACGTCTTCCTTGACCGAAAAAATACCGAACAAAGAAATAGATAGGTCATAACTCATGCTGCACGCTACAGATACATTGTCTGAATAAGCTGTAATGCCAGAAATCATCGACCTGTTTTGTTTGAATGAGGCTTTTCGTTTAATCCATCCATCCATGCTGTTGAAGCCATTCGGATCGATGGCGTTCATTTGCTTGTCATCTTGAAAAACATAGTCGGTTACGTCTATAACGGCTGCACTATCGGGCGAGAAAGCCATGATGGAGAACTGCTTGATAATCTTATCTGTGAAACTCTTTGATAATGCCTGTGCAGCTTCTGCGCTTTCAGTACATTCCGGTACTTGTGTAACTTGGAGTACTCTAACTAATGAATCCTGTCGGGCAAACTTGATTTCTATCGGGTCGGATGTACAATAGCCTACGGCCGACTCTTGTGGGTTGCTCATTTTGTCTACCATAGCTCCCATAAGTATTCTTCGTCCGAATATGGTTGACGGTATCTCCATATACACCTTATTGTCCGTCCAATACAGGTTGATAAAGCCATTAGCCTTTACGGTGCCTGGCTTAGATATCAGTTTTTCGTATTTGCTCTTTTGCGGTTCCGTTGCCTTCACCTTCTTTTTGGCAATCACCATAGAAGGGAAAAGCATCACGAAGACAAGCGCCAACAAGATATTATTGAATAATCTTCTGTTTTTCATGATAATTATCTGTTTAGAGCGTTCTTAATTTGGCGGAGCAATAATGCGTAGTGCATACGTGTATTCTTGTCTCCGCTGTTTTGATGCTTCTCTAATAAGTCTCGTATGCGTAAGAAATATCCGTAGCACATGCTGTCTTGGCTTCTCGGTACGAAGTATTCGGCCATTGGTTCGTCGAATCCCGCAATAGGATTGAATAATCCCGCTACAGATGACTGGAAGCATTCGCCGCATCCACATGGCTTGGCTGCCACGTCGCTCAAGTGTTGTAAGAACTCAGCTTCATATCCGTTGCCAGATGTCAATGACTTGGCGTTCTGGTTCCATTTGATTCCGGCGGTCTTTGCCAAATGTACTATAAAGGCATTCTGCATCTTGATTTGCGCGTTGGTCAGTGTCTTGTTCTGCATGGTTGGTTTCCATATGAACTGATAGATATCGTCCATGCATTCTTCTACGCCATATCCCTTGCTTCCTGCTTTTGAGGCGGCAAATTCCACTCGTCCCGGAGCGGCCATCAGTTGTTTCATCAAGACATTGCGTAATACATCGGCGGGGCTACCTACCAGCGGCAGTACTTGCAAGATATTCGCGTTATCTATCCATTCCATTTCGGCCAGTTGTTTCAGGAAAAAGTCCATCGCTTCTTTTTGCTTTGCCTTATCCTCAATCAGGAGCGTTTCAACAGGGTCGCCTACATGCTTTTCTTGCAGATAAATACCTCCTATGTTATGATATACATGCATCATGTAGGTGAGGTATTGCATAATGATTCCGTCGTATAAATCCGAACGATGACTGTAATCATCGTCTTCATTCTTGAGCCATTCGTTCATATGGCTAAGTATATACTTCAGATTGCTGATTCCATATCCTGAAGCTTTTACCGCATCATCGCTAAGGTCTTCGGTTTGCGAGCGTGGGTCGAGTATTTCAGATTGTTGCTTTCCGTATCTGTATACAGGGTCGGCAGTGGCTTTTGTTATCCATTCTGAAGTAATCTTGTACTCTTCTTCCGGGGTCTTTGCCGACAGAACTGGGGTATAGTTCCAGCGGATAAGGTAATAGTCGTATAGTCCGAAGTGTGGCGGCATCATGGCGACTCCTTTTTCCATATCGCCGGGCTGGGCTACGTAGTTAAATCGCGCGTAATCCATTATTGATGTTGTTGTGCCGTACTTTTGTGTGTACGAAGCTGACCGTAGTGAATCGACTGGAACGACAGACGAAGCACTCATGTTGTGCATGAATCCTAAACAGTGCCCAACTTCATGAGAAACGACATATCGAAGTCCATCCTCCAATACTTCAGAAGGAATCAGGCTATGGCGTGTGCGCTTGTCGGCTTGCGATGTCTGAATGAAGAGCCAGCTGTTAAGCAACTTCACTACATCATGATACAGATAAACCGATGCGTTAAGAATCTCACCGCTTCGCGGGTCTACCCATGACGGGCCCATTGCGTTTTCTATTGCGATAGGCGCATAGCGGATACATGAATATTTCAGATTGTCGGCATCAAATTCAGGGTCGTCTTTTGGGAACTCACGTGCTTCGATAGCATTTTTGAAGCCTATTTTTTCGAACGGTTCGTTCCATTGGCGGACAGCTGCGAAAACAGACTTCTTCCATGCCTCAGGGAAGCAACTGTCAATATAGAATACGATTGGTTTTGTTGGGGTGACTTTTTTCCCTGCCATGTAAGCGGCTGTGTCCGATGGCTCCAGACGCCAACGGTTGGCATAATAGATTTCTCGTGTGTTTTGTTTTGCTGCAGAATATACCTTTTTGTCTGTAGGGAATATTCCGATTCGGCTATCTACTATTCTTGGGCGGTAAGGAACAGAGTCAAGCAGTAAAATGGAGCGTGTCATTTTAGCCGTAAACGGAGCGTCTTCTATCTTCTTCCCTTTACCTCCTGTCAGCGAATATGTGTAGCTTAGGCAGCTTCGGATGGAGAGGTTGTCTTTGAACGATTTTATTCCTTCAATGTATGATAGGCTCTTTTTAAAAGATGTGCTCCTTTTGCGCCCTCCAGAAAGGTTGGTGCTGTATTTATCGAACGGTTCAATAAGTTTGTTGTCGCCGACAAAGAGATCTGTCACGTCGAATGTCACGGCGGAACTGTCGTTATTGTAGGCTGCGATATCGAAAGTCTGCAATATGGCGTCAATGTTGTTCAGCTTCATTGCAGCGTTTATTCGGCTGTCATTGTCAGAAATGTTACCGGTCTGTACTACTGCCATATTTATCTTCCCGTTCACTTTATGAAACCGGAAATGTATTGGAGTACTGGGTTTAGAACCGACGATAGCGTTGCCGTTATCGCTGACTTCAGAAACGGTAGACCCTAACAGCATGTCGCGTTGCAGTAGATTTAGTGGCAATTCAAAATAAAGCTTGTTTTTTAGCTTATGTAGAGTGATAAAGCCTTTCGCCGTAGGGTGAGGCGATGCGAACAGTTTGTCGTAAGCCGAGACTTTCTTCTCGGCGATTGTTTCTTTCTTTGTCTTTTTCGATTTAAAAAATGGAACTTCGGCATAAGCCGTCGTTCCACTTAATAAAGACAAAGCTAATAATAAGATTGCAGTTTTCATTTTATTCTCGTTTATCTGCGTATGCAGATTGGTTATTTAGCCTTTAGCTCTTCTGTCGGAACTATGCGGTATAGCTTGTCGCTAGGACGCATACGTTCGGGCACTTTAAACGATACGTGCTGGCCTTTCTTTACTACATCTACCGGCTTCAGGTCTACTCTCGCTTCTTCAAGGTCTACATACATAGCTCCCGTTGTAGGTCCTGTAATGAGCAACTTGTCGCCTACCTTTATCTCTGTAGCCTCTATCAAGAACTCAGCCACACCGATGTTTGAGAAGTATTTTATTCCTCGTCCGGCGTATACCTTCTTTTCGGTTGCTTCCGAACCGTAGTTCTTGCTCCATTCGCCAAGGCGCTGTCCCAGGTAATATCCGTTCCAGAAACCACGGTTGAATACCGTTTTCAGACGTTCGTCCCAAACATTTTTTTTCTCTTCGGTAAATGTGCCATCCAGATAAGACTGGATAGCTTCTTTATAGCATTCTACTACTGTCTTTACATACTCAGGACCGCGTGCGCGACCTTCTATCTTGAATACTCTTACGCCGGCTTCTATCATCTCATCCATAAAGCGGATGGTCTTCAAGTCCTTAGGCGACATGATATACTTGTTGTCTACTTCAAGCTCGATGTCGCTTTCCTTATCTTTTACGATATAAGAGCGACGGCATACCTGCATACAAGCACCGCGATTTGCCGATGCGTTCAGTTCGTTGAGGCTGAGGTAGCATTTGCCAGATACCGCCATGCACAAAGCACCGTGGCAGAACATCTCGATACGTACCGGCTGTCCCATAGGACCGGTGATATGCTGCTCGTGGATAGCGTCATAAATCTTACGAACCTGCTTCAGATTCAACTCGCGAGCCAATACCACCACGTCGGCAAACTGAGCGTAAAAGCGAAGAGCCTCAGCGTTGCTGATATTGAGCTGAGTAGACAAGTGAACTTCTTGTCCTATCTGGTTACAATACGACATAACAGCTACGTCGGCTGCAATTACGGCACTGATGCCAGCTTCTTTTGCAGCGTCTATGATTTTACGCATCAGCTCAATGTCTTCATCATATATAATAGTGTTTACCGTAAGGTAGCTCTTTACGCCATGCTCATCGCATGTGCGAGCTATCTCGCGCAAGTCGTCGATGGTGAATGTGCTGGCCGAGCGTGCGCGCATGTTCAGGCTTTCTATGCCGAAGTAGATAGAATCGGCTCCTGCGTTGATGGCTGCGGCAAGCGATTCGCGCGAGCCGACAGGTGCCATGATTTCGAAATCTTTTATAGAATAATTCATCAGTCTGTATTGATATATTTATATTGGGTGCAAAGTTAATCATTTATATCAGAAAGACAGAGGCTTTGCTCGCTAAAAGCTGATTTTACAGGTGGAGGCGAGACGTTACAATGTCATGCGGTTTCGCCAAGAATCATGCTTTTTTTGCTAATTTTGCACCGTAATTCTACAGCAAGAGAAACATTACTGCGATTATGAAGATAAGAAATATAGATTTAGGAGAAAAGCCGGTGTTGCTGGCTCCGATGGAAGACGTTACCGACCCGGCGTTCCGCCTGCTATGCAAGGAGTTCGGTGCCGACATGGTATACACCGAATTTGTGTCGAGCGACGCGCTGATTCGTTCAGTGGGAAAAACTATGCTGAAACTTAATATCAGCGATGCCGAGCGCCCTGTGGCTATACAGATATACGGTAAAGACACCGATACGATGGTAGAGGCTGCACGCATAGTAGAACAGGCTAATCCGGATATACTCGACTTGAACTTTGGTTGCCCCGTGAAGCGAGTGGCTGGCAAGGGTGCAGGTTCGGGCATGTTGCAGAATGTGCCTAAGATGCTGGAGATGACCCGTGCGGTTGTTGATGCTGTAAAGATTCCGGTAACGGTGAAGACTCGCTTAGGATGGGATGCTGACCATAAGATAATCGTAGACTTGGCAGAACAGCTTCAGGACTGTGGTATTGAGGCTCTTACCATACACGGGCGAACTCGTGCACAGATGTATACGGGCGAGGCAGACTGGACTTTGATAGGTGAGGTGAAGAATAACCCACGTATGCGTATTCCTATTATCGGCAACGGCGACGTTACTACTCCACAGCGTGCTGCCGAATGTTTTGATAAGTATGGAGTAGATGCTATCATGATAGGACGAGGAAGTTTCGGCCGTCCATGGATATTTAAGGAAGTGAAGCATTATCTGCAGACAGGCGAGGAGATTACCGGACTTACTACCCGCTGGAAAATGGATGTGTTACGTCGTGAAGTGGCAGATAGCGTGAAGTTGCTTGACGAGCGCAGGGGTATATTGCACGTCCGTCGTCATTTGGCGGCATCGCCTCTGTTTAAGGGAATCCCTAACTTCCGCGACACACGTATCGCCATGCTGCGTGCATCTACACTCGATGAGCTGAATGCGATATTAGACGGAATAGAACAAAACTGGTTGGGCGAATAATATAAGCCATCTCAAGCTCAGTGGGTTATCCCATGAGCTTGAAGACTGGCGATATGAACCAACGCTTATACATATGTGTAGCTACTTGGTATACGAAAAACGCTGAAACGAAGCCTACGATGGCATCGATAAGGTAATGCGCCTGGATGTATACGGTAGCACAGCATAGCAAAACGTAGAACGGCGCTAATACGTACGCTAACTTATGATTAACGCGCCATGCCATAATCATTACTATAGTAGAGATGCCTACATGCGAGCTTGGAAAAGCTGCGGTAGGGCGTTCGCCTACTTCTTGCGACGCTTCAACCAAGTCGTAGAAGAATCCTTGGTCTACTCCTGTACTTGGAACCAAATAGTTATTGGTGTTGAAGAAATCGCCGATAGACGGAAATATGCAAGCGTTTACTTTATCCATTCCGATGGCGGGGAAGTAAAACTGAGGCCCCGCTACAGGTAACATTATATATACAAAATAGTAGATAAAGAACGACGTTACCAGCACAAAGCAAATCTTCTCGAACCATTCAAACCGGAACAAGAAATAGTATACCACCACAATGAATATCATGGGGTAATAAAAGAAATATCCCATATTAAACGGCTCGCTGAACCAAATAGAAGGGAAGTTCTGACTGAATATCACCGCCGGCTGACAGTGGAATATTAATTGTTCGGCATGAGCGAACAAGTGATCCAAGTTGGGGAACAAGCGGTTGAACTCGAACGTATCGGGATACCAATATGCCAACAGCGACATCTGTACAGCCATACGGATAAAAGCGGTAAGTCTGCACGGAAAAGCCTGATACAGGAATATAAGCACAAAAGTAAGCACCACAATTCCCGCACGCTCCAATAGCATCATTCCCGGATGATCCATGCGCGGAAAAAGCAGCAATATCAGCAGTGTAGTCAGTGCATTATATATAAGGCTGATTGTCTCTACGGCAAACAGTCCCTTCCCGCTGTTTACTCTCTCAAATAGTTTTATAGCCATCCTTCTTTCTTATACCAAGCGATAGCTTCTTTTACTCCTCGCTCTAACGGATATTCGGGTACATATCCCAACTCTTTTTCCGCCGGAGTGATGTTACATCGCCAGTTTCTTTGTTTCATTATTTTATACTTATCCATATTTAGCGTGCTGCTCTTGTGCATCAGTCGCGCTACGTTTTCAGCGACGAACGAAATGACCTTCAGCAGGCTTATCGGGCATACAAAGTGTAGTACCCAAGGGTTTCCCAACTCTTTTTCTATTAACTCAGAAAAAGTACGGCTGTTGTATACCTGTCCGTCGCTCACGAAGTAAGCACGTCGTGTTATCTTTTTCTCGATACTTAGGTAAATGACCTTCACCAGGTCTTTTACGTAGATGAATGTAAGGTCTTGTCTACGGAATCCAGCAGCGAAGTCCACGTGTTTCTGTATAGACTGCGCCATCAAGAAATAATCTCTTTCTCGTGGTCCGTATACTCCGGTGGGTCGGAATATTACATACGGAAAGTCTTTCAAGCTCTGAATATACTCTTCAGAATGTATTTTGCTTATTCCGTAAGCGGTGTTGGGGCAAGGCTTGTCTTGCTCCGAGATAGGGGCGTAGTCCTTTTCGTGTATCGGGCCGAATACGCTGAGTGAGCTGATGTAGATAAACTGCTGCGGCACCATGTCGAGGCGTTTAAGGGTCTCTATGAAATTACGTGTAGCCCAGTAGTTTCCTATCTCGAAAAAGCCTTTGTCTTTACATTTTGTCACGCCGGCACAGTGGATGATGTAATCCCATCCTCCATGTTCGCTCTTGTGTTTGTTGAGTTGAGCTTCGAGCGCATCACTGTCGGTAAAGTCGAGTTCCGCGAATTTTATCCGCGAATCCTGCAGATACTTCCGACTGCTGCTTTTGCGTACTCCAGCCCATACTTGCATATCCTGTGCCAGTCCTTCTTCCACCAGAAAGCTGCCGATGAATCCGCTGGCACCGGTTACTAATATTTTTTTGTTCATGGTTATTTGTCTTGTTGTGGCATATTCTTTATCGGCTCTATGTGTACGCTGATGTACGTGTTCGCGCCATAAGCCTCTTTTAGTTTATGCTCAATCTGAGTAGCTTTATCGTGTGCTTCAAACAGTGGCATGTTGCCATCCATACGTATGTGTAAGTCTATAGCATAGTTGCTTCCTATACGGCGTGTGCGCAGATGATGAGGCTCGGATACTCCCTGTACTGAAAGCACCAGATTGGTGATATGGTTCTCTATATCATCGGGCAGTGAGCGCTCTAACAATTCGTCAAGGCACGGCTTCAGCTGTTTTACGGCTACGTGTATGATGAAGAAACTCACCACTACAGCCGCCAGCGGGTCGAGTACTCGCCAATTTTCGCCTAACAAGATGGCTCCGCCAATGCCTATAGCCGTTCCGATAGACGAAAAAGCGTCGCTGCGGTGATGCCATGCGTTGGCTATTACAGCCGGACTATCGTATTTCTTTCCTATCCGCCGGGTGTACTGAAATAGCAGTTCCTTAAGCAGAATAGACAGAAGGGCGGCTATCAGCGCTATCCATCCTGGCGAGCTGAGCGTTCCGCCTTTCAGATAGATATAAATCTGTTCTCCTCCGTTCCATAGAATACCGACTCCCACACAGAATAAGGCTACGCCTATGAGCAGTGTCGCGAAAGTTTCGTATTTACCGTGTCCGTAGTCGTGCCCTTTATCTTCGGGTTTGCCGGATATACGCACGAATACTAAAACAATGATATCTGTTATCAAGTCTGATAGCGAGTGTACGGCATCTGCTACCATGGCAGCGCTATGCCCAAGTACTCCTGCTATAAACTTACACACAACCAACAATACGTTGACAAGGCTACCCGTCAGCGTGACTTTGTAAATCTCACGCTCTCTATGAGCTATGCTTGCTTCTTTCATTTGTAATATTGGGTTAAAGAATGCGGCAAAGATAATAGATTATTAAGTTTCTACCTTAAAATAAGAGAGTATATTAGTCGGCCTTTCCAATAATTTTGCTTACTTTGTATGAACGAATATATTATCACCGCTCTACTATAGATGCAGGAGTTGCGGTAATAATTAAAAAAATACGACTATGGCTAAGAAAAAGAAAGAAAAAAAAGGCGGAAAACGAATGAAGAAGAGAGAACTGGCCGAATTGCTTGTTACCTTTTTCCGCACAAGACCCGAGACCAGTTTTGGCTTAAAGCAGATTTTCGGAAGCCTGAATCTCACTACGCACCCATTGAAGATGCTTTGCGTTGATATAATAGATGAAATGCTCGAAGAAAACTTCTTGGTAGAAACTGAAAAGGGACATTTTCAGCTGAATGGCCGTGGACAGATTATGACCGGTGTATTTCAGCGGAAAAGCAACGGAAAGAATACTTTTATTCCCGACGACGGTGGGGACCCTATTGCGATTTCCGACAGCAACTCGGCTCATGCCATGAATGGCGATAAGGTGAAGATTGCGCTTTCGGCACGACGCAGACGTCATGACCCCGAAGGCCAGGTTCTCGAGATTTTGGAACACTCTGACACTCCGTTTGTCGGTACTCTTAAGGTTAGCAAGAACTATGCGTTCCTTTTGACCGAAACAAATACGCTTGCCAATGATATATTTATCCCTAAAGATAAGCTTAAGGGTGGAAAAGATGGCGACAAGGCTGTGGTAAGGATAACTGAATGGCCCGAAGATGCCAAGAACCCCTTTGGTGAGGTAATAGATATACTTGGTAAAGCTGGCGAAAATACTACCGAGATGCACGCTATCTTGGCAGAATACGGGTTGCCGTATCATTATCCGCAGAATGTGGAGGCGGCTGCCGAGAAGATTTCGGCGGAGATTACTCCCGAAGATTATGCCGAGCGCGAAGACTGTCGCGACGTTACTACATTTACCATCGACCCGAAAGACGCCAAGGACTTTGACGACGCTTTGTCTATCCGTCAGCTTAAACCGGGACTGTGGGAGGTAGGCGTACACATTGCCGATGTATCGCACTATGTAAAAGAGGGTAGTGTAATAGATAAGGAAGCAGTGAAACGTGCCACTTCTGTTTATCTGGTAGACCGCACCATCCCTATGTTGCCCGAACGCTTGTGTAACTTTATCTGTTCATTGCGCCCCGATGAGGAGAAGTTGACTTATTCTGTCATCTTCACTATGAACGAGAAGGCAGAGGTGAAGGATTATCGCATCCGTCACACTGTAATCAAGTCTAACCGCCGCTTCACTTACGAAGAGGCTCAGGATATCATCGAGACCGGAAAGGGTGAGTATAAGGAAGAGATTCTGGAACTTAATAAGTTGGCGCAGATTCTTCGCGAAAAACGTATGGCTAACGGGTCAATCAACTTCGACCGTTGCGAGGTGAAGTTCGAAATCGATGAGAACGGAAAGCCGCTCAGCGTATATTTCAAGGAATCTAAAGAAGCAAACAAGCTTATTGAAGAGTTCATGCTTTTGGCCAACCGTACTGTAGCCGAGCATATAGGTAATGTGCCAAAGAACAAGAAGCCTAAAGTGTTCCCTTATCGTATCCACGATTTGCCAGACCCAGATAAACTTGAGAACTTGAGTCAGTTCATCGCACGTTTCGGTTATAAGATTCGTACCGGCGGAACTAAGACAGAGGTATCGAAGTCTATCAACCGCTTGCTGAACGATATAGACGGAAAGAAGGAGCAGAACCTGATAGAAACCGTGTCTCTGCGTGCCATGCAGAAAGCGCGTTATTCTATTCATAACATCGGCCACTACGGATTGGCGTTCGATTATTATACGCATTTCACATCGCCTATCCGTCGTTATCCCGACTTGATGGTGCATCGTCTTCTTACTCGCTATTTGGCCGGCGGTCGTACTGCTCAGGCAGATAAGTACGAAGAACTGTGCGAACACAGCTCGGCTATGGAGCAGACAGCTGCCGCTGCCGAACGTGCTTCGGTTAAGTATAAACAAGTAGAGTTCATGGGCGAGCGTATCGGAAACGTATACGACGGCGTTATTTCGGGTGTTACCGAATGGGGACTTTACGTTGAAATCAACGAGAACAAGTGCGAAGGTATGGTGCCGATGCGCGACTTGGGTGATGACTATTATGAGTTCGACGAAAAGAACTATTGTCTTATCGGACGTAAGCGTCATCAGAAATTCTCATTGGGCGACCCAGTTCAGATTAAGGTAGCCAGAGCAAATCTGGAGAAGAAACAACTTGATTTTGTTTTGGCCGACGATAAGGTGCCAGTTAAGAAATAATTAGAATAAAAAATGATTAATGCACTCCTGCTGCTTTATGGGCGGCAGGAGTTTTTTTTTGTGATTATTCAACGAGCCATCCATGCTGAGTCAATCTCACCCACTTTACTAGTTAGCTGACAAAATAGATTGGGAAAAATTTGAAACAGCCTTTCAACCATTATATTTTCATGACAATGGCCGTCTTGGCAAGCCAATCCGTTTAATGTGTGGTATGCTCATCCTAAAACACCTTCGTAATCTGTCGGATGAGTCATTGGTGGAACAATGGAGCGAGAATGCTTATTATCAGTATTTTTGTGGCATGCAAGAGTTCACTCCGTATGCTCCATGTGCCTCTTCAGAATTAGTCCATTTCCGCCAACGTATCGGTGAAGAGGGAGTTGAACTTATCTTTCAAGAAAGCATTCGTGTGAATAACGAGAATGATGATGACTATCATCATGATACTGCCTTTATTGATTCTACAGTTCAGGAAAAGAATATCACTTACCTCACAGATGCAAAGTTGCATAAAAAGATCGTGAAGAAAGTTCTTGGTCTAGTGAAAAAACAGTGGCTTCCTCTGCGTCAAAGCTACACCTTTGTGCTGAAGCAAATTTATCGTGACCAGCGTTTTCGGAATCATCCAAAAAATAGGAAAAAAGCCCTTAGGGCAGACTGGCGTTTACGTACAATAGCCGAAAGATTAGTCAGAGAGTTGAAGCGTAATCTTAAAGAGAATCACAACTACGACAAATTGCTCGAACTCTTTGAGACCATTCTTTCCCAAAAACGTAATAGCCGGAAAAAGATATATTCCATTCATGAACCTGAGGTACAATGTATCAGCAAGGGTAAAGAACATAAGAAATACGAATTTGGCAATAAGGTATCCATAATACGTTCTGTTACAGGCATTATTCTAGGTGCTATGTCCTTCCGCAATGAATATGCCAGTCATACCATCGAGTCTTCCTTGGAACAGGTAGAACGGTTAACCGGGCGAAAAATCAAACTGTTGGCAGGCGACAGAGGATACAGAGGCAAGAAGGAAATTAACGGGACAAAGATTATGATTCCCGACGCACCTAAGAAATCAGATAGCCGATATCAGAGGTTGAAAAAACACATGTTTTTCTGCAAGCGTGCAGGTATAGAACCGACAATAGGTCACTTAAAGTCGGATTATCGTTTGGACCGCAACTTTTATAAGGGTGTGGTAGGAGATGCTGTGAAAGTACTTCTGTCGGCAGCATATAACTTCAAAAAATATGCGAGATACTGTGCTTGAACAATATCTCGCAAAAATGGGCTTTTTAAGGGACGACTAATTAGTGTTTTTTCTGAAATTTCAGAACTGCTTTTACCGGGAAATGATCTGAGGGTATATGAGATTCATACTTTCCAGTTGTTTCATTTTTGGTGCGATAAGTATCTGTTAATACACCGTATTTCTCTACAGTAAAATTGGGGGTTACGAAAATATGGTCAATACGGTTCGGAGTATATGTATTCGGATTCCAGCCTGTACATGTCCCATTAGTCGCATATCTCATTTGAGCTACCTCGTAAGAATCTGATAATATTCCGGATTCATGAAGAACCTGATAACTTTCACTGGTTTGGTCTACATTGAAATCACCTGTCAGTATAACGGGATCTTTACCGCACATTTCCTTAATTTTGCTAATAACCAGTTTGGCACTTTCTCGGCGGGCTACCACTCCGATATGATCCATGTGCAGATTAAAGAACCAGAATTTGAACTTATCGGTTTTGTCTTTGAATTTTCCCCACGTGCAGATGCGGGTATAAGCAGCATCCCATCCTTTATTTGGCTTTGTAGTGTCTTCCGACAACCAGAAGTTGCCGGATTTGAGTAGCTTGAATTTATCTTTCCGATAGAAAATAGGAGCATATTCTCCTTTTGTCTTGCCGTCATCCCGTCCTACACCTATGTAGTTGTACGCAGGCAGAGCGTTGAGCATGTCTTCCAGTTGATTATGTTTCACTTCCTGTGCTCCAAAAATATCGAAGTCATGGAAAGTGATTAACTGGATGAGTACCGGGCAGCGCTGTTCCCAGCCATTTCCCGCTTTGGCATCGTTGGGATTACTGTTTCGTACGTTGTAGGAGGCTACATTTAGTTGCTGCGCATTCAGAATTGACGCACCACAGAGCGCCAATACAATCAAAAGTTTTCTCATTGTCTTTTTATTTTTATTGTTAAATGGTTATTTAGTATTTTTTTTCTTCTGTTTGTTTGTTTCTGTATTCTTTGGGAGATGTATTGTATAATTTAGCAAACTCCCGGTAGAAATAAGACTTGTTCGAGAAGCCTGATTTATACATAATTTCGGTGACGGTGAGCTTAGTTGTTTTTAGCAGGCTAGCGGCATACTCTAGACGAATGGTACGGACAAACTCGCTTGGTGTTTTTTCAGTCAAATCTTTGAGTTTGCGGTACAATCCTGCTTTACTTACTCCTATAAAGTCTGCAAGAGAATCCGGATTCATGGATTCATCGTCGATATTATCTTCAATGAACTTGATAATCTTGTTCAGTAATAATTCATCCTCTTTGTGCATGGTAATCCCATCCCTTACAATAAAAGAGGAACGGCCGGATTTGAAATACTCTTTCATCAGAGAGTATTTATTAATCATATTCTCTATCGCACTCAACACATGTCTTGGATGGAAAGGTTTAGGGATATACAAATCTGTTCCGTGATTATAGGCATTGATCTGGTCTTCAATAGAGTTTTTGGCAGAAATATGAATAACCGGAATATGAGCTGTCCGTTCATCAGACTTCAATATATCTGTTAGTGTAATGCCATCTAGTTTGGGCATTAACACATCACTGATAATGATGTCCGGTTGCTTTTGTTCTACTTCTTTCAGCGCCTCTTCTCCATCGGCAGCTTCGCGAACCTGATAGTAGGGAAGCAGAATATCTTTCAACAGTTCCCGGATATTCTTTTCGTCTTCTACAATCAGTATGGTAATTTCTTTCTGCTTAGGAATGAAGAGCATTTCACTGACCTCTGTCTCTTCTTCTGTAGGCTGACTTTCTTTTTCGGAATTCACGTGCATAGGAGGCAGGGATACATTGAATTCTACATATTCTCCCAAAGTACTTTCTACAGTGATTTCTCCACCTAATAATTCAGTCAGGCTTTTGGTTAGGTTCAGACCCACTCCGATACTTCCGGTGTGCTTCAGGTTACTGCTCTCGAAAATCTTAAAGCGACTGAATATTTCGCTCGTTTGCTTTTCAGTCAATCCTTTACCAGAGTTGCGTATACGGAAATGTAATGTCCCGGTAGTGGTATTCTGTCTTATTTCAGCCCGAATATATCCTCCGGACGGTGTATACTTGAAGGCGTTAGATAATAAGTTGAATATAATTTTCTCCAGTGCATTCCGGTCTGTAGTAAAAGACGACACTTCTTTACTTTTGAAACTAAAGTCTATTTTATTCTCTTCAGCAATTTCAGTATAGTTGTCTGACACATAATCAACGAGTAGCTGGATATCTACTTTCTCTGCATAGATAGCCGTATGTCCCGATTCTGCTTTCCGAAACTCCATTAGTTCGTTGATGAGTTTCTGCATCCGGTCGGCATTGTTCTTGATGATGTAGATATACCTTTTCGTATAACTATCAAGGTCTGCTTTTTCCAGCAGATGCTGTGCCGGGCCATATATCAGTGTTAGCGGAGTGAAGAACTCATGTGCCACGTTCGTAAAGAAGTTCAACTTCGATTCATGAATACGTTGTTGATTTTGCTTTTCAATATGTTCTAGTAAAATCTGGCGTTTCAGTCGGATACGATTCTTGATTACGGACTGTGTTATATAAATAGCAATAGCAATTAAAATAAAATAGATAATAAAGGCAGTAGTACTTAGCCACCAAGGATAGGCGACATCCAGATGAAGAGAGTAGATCTGATTGCTCCATACACGGTCACCATTGGTACATTTTACTTCCAGTTTATATTTCCCCGGAGGAAGTTTGGTGATGACGATATTGGAGTTGTTTTCATTGTAAATCCATTCATCGGCGAAGTCAATAATCCTATAACTAAATTCGCAGTTCTCGTTGTTGATAAAGTCGTGTGCTGTGAACCCTAATGTAATGTAAGGTTCGTCATAGTCGAGCCGGAGCGTATGATTAAGAATACGCTCGTAAATGTTTTGGCTGGTATTATTAATTTTTAGACTATTCAAACTTAGAGTAGCAATATGGTCACGTAAACGTATTTTGTTCTCATCGAAATAATTCAGCCCACTGACTCCTCCGAAATACAACCATCCTGCTTTATCCTTAAAAATCGCTCCATCGGAAAATTCATCATTTTGTAATCCGTTTCTGGAAGAATAGTTATTAATCTTTCCCGAAGATAGATTAATAAAAGAGATACCTTGATTGGTACTTGTCCAGATATTACCGTTTTCATCTTTCAGAATACCGTGAATCGTATTGTTGGGTAGTCCGTTATGATCCGTATATTCCATAATAGATGGCGGAATGTCTGCCGGAAATAATCGATTGAGGCCGTAACTAGTGCCTATCCAAATGCTGGCAGAATCTCCTTTGGTCAGATAGAGTATATCATTGTTGGTTAGGGATAAAGTAGAGTCTATCTCATGAATTTGTTGGAAGCATTCGGATGCGATATCGAACTTATTGATTCCGCCGCCTCGTGTGCCTAGCCAAAGTTCATTTTCATTATACCCGGCAATGACCGAATAAATGATGTTATTACTTGGTGAGGAAGGTCCGGGAGATTTATATTGTTTCATTTCTGTCACTTTATAACTTTTTCCTTCCCTTTGCAAGGTTAGTTTGATAAGTCCATAGCCGGAAGTGCCCAACCATAATAGTGAGTCGTTATGAGTGAACAGAATGCTGTATACAGCTTTGAAAGTCGGATATTCAGCAGGAATGCTTAACTTCTTTACCTGACTGCTATTAAGTGGAATATAATTGATGCCCGTTCCCTCGGTCCCGATAAATATGTCTCCGGACATATTTTTTCGGATAGTATAGACAGAATTGGAAATCAATCCGTTGCCGGTTGACAGATAAGGTTCGACCTGCCGTTCCTGTTTGTCAAGCAGCAGAATTCCTTCTCCTTTGGTTCCCACGAGTATATTACCATTATCTTCTTCGCAAAAACAACGTACGGGATAATCAGTTTTTACGGTGTGGAATGGAGAACTGTGTTCATAGACTTCCAATACTCCTTGTCCGTCGGTGCCTACCCAGAGTATATTCTGCGAACCGATGTAGATGGTTAAAATGGATGCTTTCGCTGGTAATTGAGGTAATTCCGTTGAAGCATTATCTTCCAGATTATACCTGATACATCCCCCTTCGATAAAGCTGACGAGAAGATACTCTTTGTGGCAGATAACTTGCGAAACCGTTTTATTTTCTGGAATATCTATGCTATTCAGTATGCGGTTGTCCAAAGAAACAGTTAATGCCCGGTCATCGTTAATGATAAGATAATCTTGAGAAAGATAAATGCCGGAAATGGAAGCAGGTTGTTTGATTTCTTTTTTGAACGAGAGTTCTGGATTAGAGCTATGGACAGATAGTTGATAATGTAATAATTGTCCATGTCCTGTGAGGAAGAATACTTGGTCTTTGGAATCAATAACGAAGTTTTTGATGTCATCAGGAAGATTATTCTTCAATGGAACAAAGTCCTGTTTTCGGTCGTCAAAATAGAATAAACCTTGTTCCTTCACATAGCAGATAATGTATTTGCCGGAAGTGATACCCAACAGGAATGATTTCTCTTGTTTGGGCGGATTGTTCTGCGTACCTAAATAATAAGGAGTAAATTGCTGTGTGGAACGTTTCCACCGGTTGACACCATAGTCGGTAGATACCCATAAGACAGAGTCATTTTGCTCGATAATTTGCCAGATTACATTATTACTGATAGATCCTGCATTTTTTTTTATTATAAGAATAGGTTTTAAAGCTACGTCCGTTGTAGGCATTCAGCCCATCCCATGTTCCTACCCAGAGAGTATGTTCCGAATCTTCCAGAAAACAATTCACTGAATTATTGGATAACCCGTCTGCATTCGAAATCTGTTTCACTACATTCTGGGAATGTAATAAAACAGGCATCAGGCATGAATAAATAAGGATGCAGATGTAGCGGAAATATGAGTGTTTTCGTAGAATCATGTCGCAAAGATAGAGAGGAAAAATAAGAAAACAAAGATAAAAATATGCTGTACAACACCTGCATACCCTTTTGAGAATATAGTACACCTTTCCCGTTGTTGTGCAGGGTAGCTTTGTCACCAGAAATAAAAACAACACATATTTAATAATTTGAAAATGGATATTGCAAAACGATTTCATCAAAACCCATTGTTGAAACCCTCCGACTTACAACCAGGAATAGAAGGTATGGAAATCACCTGTTTCCTGAATCCCGGCGTGTTCCGTTTCGACGGAAAAATCTGGTTATTACTGCGAGTGGCCGAACGGCCTGTGCAGAAACAGGGAGTTATTAGTTTTCCCGTATATAATAAAGATGGAAAAATAGAAGTGCTCTCTTTCGATGAGAATGACCCGAAACTGGATGCTTCTGATCCTCGTGTGATAGGATATGCAGGGCAGAATTACCTGACTACCATGTCTTATCTCCGACTGGTATCGAGTGAAGACGGAATTCACTTCAAGGAAGAACCGGATTATCCTCCTATTTTTGGTAAAGGAGCATTAGAGGCTTTTGGCATTGAAGATTGCCGGGTGGCTACTACTGCCGATGGTTATTATCTTACGTTTACGGAAGTCTCTTCTGTAGCTGTTGGTGTAGGGCTGATTCATACTTATGACTGGAAAAACTATACTCGTTATGGCATGATTTTCCCTCCTCATAATAAAGATTGCGCGCTGTTTGAAGAGAAAGTGAACGGAAAATATCTTGCACTGCATCGTCCGAGTAGCCCAGAGTTGGGTGGCAACTATATTTGGCTTGCCGAATCACCCGACCGACTGCATTGGGGCAACCACTGTTGCATTGCAACTACCCGTCCTGATAGTTGGGACTGTGCCCGCGTGGGTGCAGGAGCGGCACCTATTCGTACAGAGGAAGGGTGGTTGGAAATTTATCATGGTGCGGACTATCAAAACCGTTATTGTCTGGGAGCTCTTCTACTTGATTTAAATGATCCTTCAAAGGTAATTGCCCGAAGTAAAGAACCTATCATGGAGCCTGTTGCCCCTTACGAACAAACCGGATTTTTCGGAAATGTAATTTTCACCAACGGACATTTGGTAGAGGGAGATAAGATAAGGCTTTATTATGGTGCCAGTGATGAAGTAATCTGTGGGGCGGAGTTGTCTATTGCAGAGATTCTCCGTTCATTAAAGTCGTAATATAAATAAGATAAATAATGAATAAATTAAAAAGAGAGTGTCAGTTCTTCAAACAGCAAACTTCTAATGTACGGGTCTTGCTGATGACTAATCTTCTTTATGCGCTGGTGCTTCCTGTAGTTGAGATTTTCGTGGGTGCTTATGTGATGCGCCATACCAATGAACCGGTTTCAGTGGCTCTTTATCAGCTTTTCATGTACATTGGTATCATCACTACCTCATTTGTGAATGGTTTCTTGTTACGCCATGTGAGTGTGAAGATGCTGTATGCAGGAGGAATATTAGTTAGTGGATTGTCGATGTTTGCCATGATGTTGGTAAAGTCATTAGGCTTTGTGGAATTGGGTATAGCCGGATTTGTACTTGGAGCTGCATCGGGCTTCTTCTGGACCAATCGCTATCTGCTGACTCTGAATAACACGACAGATGATAGTCGTAACTACTTCTTCGGGCTGGAGTCTTTTTTCTTTTCCATTACTTCGATTACTGTACCTTTATTGATTGGAGCATTTATCAGTCAGATAGATGGCAGGGAAATAATGGGATGCCTGATTGATATTAATGGAGCCTATCGGTTGGTGACGGTTGGAGTAATCATAGTGACTTTGTTTGCTGTAGCCGTTTTATGGCGTGGTAAATTCGCCAATCCGATACAGAAAAATTTTCTGTATTTCCGGTTTTGTACACTTTGGAAAAAAATGTTGTTGTTGGCTTCCCTGAAAGGAATGGTACAGGGATTTTTGGTGATCGCTCCTGCTATTCTGGTTCTGAAGTTAGTAGGTGATGAAGGCGTATTGGGTTTAATACAGGGAATCAGTGGTACACTGACAGCTGTTTTGGTTTATGTATTGGGACGAATAACCAAACCTGAAGATCGGTCGAAGGTTTTTATAGCTGGGCTACTTGTCTTTTTTATCGGTACTCTGTTCAACGGAATCTTGTTTTCAGCCACCGGAGTGATAATCTTTGTCTTCTGTAAGGTGATCTTTCAGCCATTGTTTGACTTGCCTTATTACCCTATTATGATGCAAACCATCGATGCAGTAGTAAAAATCGAGAAAAGAAATGAATATACCTATATTTTAAGCCATGAGTTCGGACTATTTCTGGGACGTGCTTTCGGACTAATACTTTTTATGGTACTCGCATTTGTCATATCACAGGATTTTGCATTGAAGTATGCATTGATCATGGTGGGAGCTTTGCAGTTGATTGCCTATCCATTAGCTCGGAACATCATCAGACAGAATCAAGCTATTCGCTAATATTTCAAAATCGTTAAATCGTCGTTGCAAACGAATGAATTATTATGTTGTACAGCACTTATATACCCTTTTGATAATATAGTACACTCAATTTTTGTGGAGTGAGGGTAGTTTTGCTGACAGAAAAACAAGGAACGACTGATTCGGAAAAACCTAAAAAATGGCGTATGATAAAACTAAAATCTGTAATCTATTTAATTAGTATGATGACACTTGCTGGATGCTCGGGTCAGAAGCAAACATCTGCTGTTGTTGAAGAGCAGAACGAACATTGGATAATAGGTCCTTTCGTTCGTCCGGAAGGAGTGAATCCGGTGATTTCCCCGCAACCGACTACTTTTCAATGCCCGATGCGCAAGCAGTTGGTAAAATGGGAGGAGAGTGATACTTTCAATCCGGCAGCCACCGTTAAAGATGGAAAAATTGTAGTACTCTATCGGGCAGAAGATAATTCAGCGCAGGGTATAGGAAAAAGAACATCCCGCATTGGCTATGCAGAAAGTACGGATGGAGTGACGATGAAACAATCGGATGCCCCTGTATTATTCCCTTCCGAAGACGATTGTAAAGAAATAGAATGGGAAGGAGGTTGCGAAGACCCGCGTGTGGCAATGACGGAAGATGGATTATATGTAATGCTCTATACTGCTTGGAATCGTCATCTCCCCCGTCTGGCAGTTGCTACTTCCACCGACCTGAAGAACTGGACAAAACATGGACTTGCTTTTGCAAAAGCGTATAACGGACGTTTTGCCAATATAGCGAGCAAATCCGCTTCTATTGTTACCGGAGTGAAGGATGGAAAACTTGTCATTAAGAAAGTGAATGGCAAATATTTTATGTATTGGGGGGAAAATGCCGTATGTGCAGCAACTTCCGACAACCTGACAGATTGGACACCGGTATTGAACGAGAATAATGAATTGAGAGAAATTGCCAAACCCCGCAGCGGCTATTTTGATAGTCGTTTGACTGAGTGTGGTCCTCCTGCCATAAAAACAACAGATGGTATTGTCCTACTGTATAATGGTAAGAACGGATATAAAGAAGAAAGAGATCCGGAATATCCGGCTGGAGCTTATTGTGCAGGGCAGTTTTTGTTCGATGCCGATGATCCTTATCAAGTACTGGGTCGTTTGGATAAACCATTCTTTGTGCCTGAGGCTGCTTTTGAGAAGAGTGGTCAATATAAAGACGGAACAGTATTTATAGAAGGATTGGCTTACTTCAAAAATAAACTATATCTCTATTATGGTTGCGCTGATTCGCAGGTTGCAGTAGCGATATGTGATAATAATATGGATTTAAAACTCAAAACACATAACTAATTTAATCTATGAAACATGATTGTAAAATGAAAACGGTTGTCTCAAAGTCGTTCAATGACCGGCTGAAGATAGCTACTGTTTCAGCTTTAATGGCAGGGACGTTCTTGTGTTTGCCTTTCACGGTATATGCAGAAAATCCTTTGATATCAGATGTTGAACAGACGGTACGGAATATCTCGGTAAAGGGTGTGGTGGTTGATGCCAATGGAGAACCTGTTATCGGAGCTTCGGTACAGTTGAAGGGGAGTACCGGTATAGGAACGATTACTGATTTGGATGGTAAGTTCACTTTGTCAGTTCCGGCTAACGGAGTGTTGCAAATATCCTATATCGGATATAAAACGGCTGAAGTGAAAGTAAACGGACAAGCCGGATTGAAAGCAACTTTGCAGGAAGATACGGAAACGTTGGATGAAGTGGTAGTAGTAGGTTATGGTATTCAGAAGAAAGCTTCTGTGACTGGGTCGGTAGCTGCTATCTCTTCGGATAAGTTGATGGAGGTAAAAGCTCCTAGTGTGACAAATATGCTTGCCGGACGTTTGCCGGGGCTGCGTGCCGTGCAACGTAGTGGTAGTCCTGGCGATGACGGAGCTTCTGTTGATATTCGCGGATATGGAAGTATGTTGGTGATTGTGGATGGTATCGAGCGTGATTATGCCCAACTAGACCCGAATGATATCGAATCAATTTCCATACTGAAGGATGCCGCCGCAGCTGTTTACGGTTTTAAAGGTTCTAATGGGGTTTTATTGGTGACTACTAAAAAAGGAACGGAGCAAAAGGCAAAGATAGAATATAATGGTTACGTAGGTTTTCAGAAAGTGACCCGCTATCCGGAAATGATGAATGCCTATGAGTATGCTTCACTTTACAATGAAGCGATTCATAATGCGAATCCGTGGCGCGGAGCTTCTGCTTACTCGCAAGAGCAGCTGGAAGCTTACCGGAATGGTACGGCAGGTACGGATTGGTGGAATGAAACCATGCGTAGCTCATCTCCTCAAACTTCACACAACTTGAGCATGACTGGAGGTACGGAGAAGGTGAAATATTATATGTCTATCGGATATATGGATCAGGGCGGTATCATCCGTTCGGGCGACTGGAACTACCAACGTTACAATGTCCGTTCAAACCTAAGTGTAGAAGTTGCTAAAGGGGTGAACGTAGAGTTGCGTTTGAGCGGACGGTTTGATAACCGCAAGAAGCCTTATAACGGCGATAATCTGTTCCGTTCGGCACAAATGGCAATCCCGACTTATTCCATGTATGCCAATGATAATCCGGATTATTGGGGAGCGGTAGGTGATATGGCCAATCCTGTACATGTATCCAGTTCGGATGACAGCGGATATGAAGATCGTCTGCGCCGTGAATTTAACAGCTCATTGGCTATTACCTGGAAACTTCCCTGGGTGAAAGGACTGATGGCAAAAGCATTGGTTGCTTATGATTATACAAATAAGGAATGGAAAACGTGGAGGAAAGATTTGTCGGAATATACTTATGATTATGCCAATGAAGAGTATATAGAGAAGGTGATTAATGCCGCACATCTGGAATCGAAACTGGAAAATTATGATAAACCGACTTATCAGTTCTCAATGAACTATAATAATACGTTTGCCAAGAAGCACAATATTGGTGCTATGCTGGTATGGGAAATGTATAATGACAAAAGAAGTTGGGTGACCGGAACACGTGATTTTGCTATCGGACTCATTCCTGACTTGGATTATGGAGATAAAACCAATCAGAAAGCCTCCGGTAAAACAAAGGAAACGGCACATGCCGGTCTGGTGGGGCGTTTGAATTATGATTTTTCCAATCGCTATCTTGTTGAGTTCAATTTCCGCTACGATGGAACCTATAAATTTCGTGAAGGTAATCGTTGGGGATTTTTCCCAGGTGTGTCTTTAGGGTGGCGTGTTTCCGAAGAGGCCTTTTTCAAGAAACTGTTGCCTAATATGGACAACCTGAAAATCCGTGCTTCGTATGCCAAAGTGGGAGATGAAGGAGACTTCGACGCTTTTCAATATCTGGATGGATATACATCTCATGGGAGCTATATTATGGGTAGCAACGGAGTGACTTCCGGTATGACTACGATAGGTATGGCCAATCCGTGGCTGACTTGGTATGAATCAAAGATTATGAATATTGGCTTTGAAGCCTCTTATCATAGAGGATTGATTTCCGTAGAATTTGATTGGTTCCGTAGAAACCGTTCGGGACTTCCTGCTACTCGTGTAGGATCATTACCTACTATTTTCGGAGAATCAATGCCGCAGGAGAATCTGAATTCTGATATTAATACGGGATTTGAGATCGTAGTTGGACATAAGAACCGGATTGGTAACTTCAATTATAATGTGTCGGCTAATTTCTCTACTACCCGGATTAAGTATGATTATGTAGAGAGAGCTGCTTCTACCAATATGTATGATGATTGGCGTAATAACACGAACGGTCGTTATAAAGATATTCGTTGGGGAAAGAAAGTTATCGGACAGTTCTCCAGTTTCGAGGAAATCTTGAATTCACCGATTCAGGATAAAGACGGTAACCGTTCATTAATGCCAGGTGACCTGAAATTTGAAGACTATAATGGGGATGGCATTATTGATGATAACGATACGCAGCCACTCGGACATGGTGCTACTCCACGTATGTATTATGGATTGAATATGTCCGGAGAATATAAAGGATTCGACCTGACGGTATTCTTTCAGGGGGCGGCAGGTCATGATATTTATGTCAGTGGGGATATTTTGGACCCATTTATCCAGCAGGGTTTGGGTAATGGACTAGCCATTATGACCGACCGTTGGCATCGGGAAGACCCGACCGATCCTTATAGTAAGTGGATTTCCGGGTATATGCCTGCCGCTCGTGTAGCTGGTGTTGCGGATAATCGTTCCGGTAATTCATGGTCACTGCACAATGCAAGTTATCTGCGTCTGAAAACATTGGAGCTAGGGTACACACTACCTAAAGCATTGACGAAAAAAGCAGCTATCGACCGTTTGCGTTTTTACATCAACTGCAACAATCTGTTGACTTTCACTAATCGTGATGGATTGATGAAGAATGTTGACCCGGAAAGCAACTCTAGCGGAGTGCGCTATTACCCGCAAATGAAGACATATAACTTTGGTGTGAATGTAACCTTCTAAAATCTATAAAGACAATGAATAGAAATTATTTGAAATATATATGGATAGCCGGAGTATCTATCCTTGGATTGACGGGATGTGATGATTACCTGAATCGTGAAAGTACCAGTGGGATTAACACTCCGAATCTAATTTGGCAGAATCCGAAAGCAATTACAGCCGTTTTGACGGATATGTATGATTCCGGATTAAAGCTGGATGAGTTTGATGATTGGTATGGAAGCAAGAAAGCGAATTTGGCGAATCAGACCAGTCTTTCGGATGAGGCTACGGCTAGCTATCAGAAAGAGAGTGCATTTGATAAATCAAATTCTACTTATTCTTATGGCAATTATGTATTTAATGACGATATGGTGACTCGTTATAAACAGATTCGTATCGTAAATAACTTCCTGCTGAATATCGAAAAGACTTCAGTGCTGAGTGAGGATGAAAAAAAAGAGATTGGAGCAGAAGCTCGTTTTATCCGTGCAATGCAGTATTTTGGGTTGGTGAAACGTTACGGAGGTGTGCCTTTACAAACTATTCCTCAAGAATACACCACCGGAAATACGCAAGAGCTGTATCAGGCTCGTGATACTGAAGCAGATACGTATGATTTTATAATCAATGAGTGTAAAGCCATCTACGAATCATTGCCGGAAGTGCGCAACAGCGATGCCAAATATCGGGCCAATCGTGGGGCGGTATTGGCTTTGTGGTCTCGTGCAGCATTGTATGCCGGTACTATTGCCAAATACTCTAAAACACTTACCTTGACGGGGGAAGCCGTTTCCAAAGGCTATGTTTATATTCCTGAGACAGAAGCGGAGCGTTACTTTGACGAATGTTATACAGCTTCATCAAAGATTTTGGATGAGATGGTTCCTCGGGTATATAGCTTGTACAAGTCGACAAGTATGGAACCGGAAGAGCTGGCACAGAACTTTTATAATCTTTTTTCTAAGACAGTGAACGGTGATAATGGAGAGTATATTTTTCAGAAACAGTATAATGTAGCTGCCGGAAAAGGGCATATGTGGGATAAACTGAACGTTCCTTTCTCATATCGTGGTGATGGTTGGGGATGTGGTATGTCTCCGGTTCTGGAAATGGTTGAGGAATTTGAATATATCGACGGTACAGAAGGTAAACTAAAAATGAAGGATAGCGGTGGAAAGGCGATTAGCTACGACAGTCCGTATGACATCTTTAAAAATAAAGATCCTCGTTTATTAGGTTCCGTTTACTTGCCTGGCGCTGATTATAAAGGATATGGCGGTGGTAAAATAGAGTGGATGCGTGGAGTAATCAACGGACAGGATGGAATAGGAACCAAATATGAAGCTTCTGCTCAACCGGATAAGGAAAATAAGGTAGTTATCGACGGACAGACTTACAATACTTCCGGGAAAGACGGTGGTTCATTAAGTGTAGGTGACGCCAGCAAAACAGGTTTCTATCAGCGAAAATTTTTGGACGAAAGTCTGACGGATTATACGGATATTGATGCAAAACGTTCTTCTACTCCTTGGGTTGTGTTCCGTTTGGCAGAAATCTACCTGAATCGTGCAGAGGCTTGTATGGAGTTGAATCAGCATTTGGATGTGGCTTTGAATGATATCAATGAGATCCGTGGCAGGGCAGGTATCAAGCTGTTGACTGCCGGTGATCTGACTCTTGACAAGGTTCGCCATGAACGAAAAGTGGAACTTGCTTTTGAGAAGCATCGTTACTGGGATTTGAAACGTTGGCGCCTGGCCCATTTGGATGTCAGCAAAGGTGGCTTGACTAATTTCCGTGGTACAGCTCTTTGTCCGTATTACAATGTTAAGAGTGGAAAATACACATTTGAAACTGGGGTACCTGAAAAGAGAAAACGTCTTTTCCTCGAAAAGAACTATTATACGGCTTTCCGTGCGGAAGATTTGAGTACAAATCCGTTGATGAAGCAGAATCCGGGTTACGGCAACTGATATGTTCAATTATAAGTTAAAGAAAAACCGATATGAATAAAATAATAAATATAGGATTGACTGCATTATTCGCCTGTTTCATGGTAGCATGCGAAAATGACATCGACAATTATGATGCGCCGAATGGCGGTGTGCATGGCACCATTTATGACAAGGAAACGAATGAGCCGATTCCCATGCCTGTGCCGGGAAGTAGTGGGGTGATGATGAGTTTGTATGAGCAGAATAGCGGAGCTACTGCTTCTGTCGATTTCCGGGCTCGGCAGGATGGGACATTTGAGCATACCAAAGTATTTAATGGTAATTACCGCATTCAGGCAAAGGACGGCCCTTTTGTTGGAGTGTGTGAGGGATATGTCACTGTGAACGGACAAACGCAGGTTGACTTATATACCATTCCATTCTCGCGTATTAGTCTTGATGTTACTGTATCCGCAGATAATAAACTGACACTTACCTACGATGCAAAGACATCGAACGAAACATTGCAACTGACAGATGTTTCCGTTATCTGGAATTATGCTCCGGGAGTAGACGTGAATAATGCTAATCATGCTACTCTTTCTTCATTGGGAACAAAGGCCAGTGGTACGCATGTCATTGACTTGATGAATGATACCGAATTTATTGAGAATCACTATAAGATTGTTTCCAATAAGAATCGGGTATACGTGCGTGTTGCTGCTACGGTAACGGCGGAAAGCAAACCGTATGTGAACTATAGCCGGGTGGTGGAAGTAACTGTGAATGATATCAGATAAGGTAAACGATAAAAAAAGAATGTAACAATGAAACATAAATTCTATTTATTACTGGTACTGTTGATAAGCGGTTTATTTATCGGCTGTAGTTCGGATGATGATGGTGTAACTCCTCCTGACGATAAGGATGGAGTATTGGTAAAAGTCATGTCCTACAATATATACAGCGGTCAGAAAGTTTATTCTGGGAAGAAAGGTATGGAGGCTATTGCTCAAGTGATTAAAAAGATAAATCCGGATCTGGTTGGTTTACAGGAGTTTGAAACGAAAACTAATAAGGTGGAGAAAGCGGATATTATTGCTTTGATGAAGGAGGTGACGGAAATGCAATATGCTTTCTTCGTTAAAACCCGTAATGTGGATGGTGGAGAATACGGTAATCTGATTCTCTCAAAATATCCGATAAGCGACGAGGTGAATTATGATTTACCGAGAATAGAGACCGTGGGAGATGTTTACCCACGCTCTATGGGAGTCGTGAAAACAGAAAAAGAGGGGAAGAACTTCTATTTCGGAGTAACTCATTTGTCTCATGTCGGTAATGAAACCAACCGTATCAATCAGGCCTCAACTATTCTGGAAAAAACGAAGGGGATGGATGCCCCGATGATATTGACCGGTGACTTTAATGCGTTGGCTGATTCGGGCCCGATGAAGATATTGTATGAACGTTTTGATATTGGTTGCCTGAACGGGAACTATGGATTGACGACTGGAACTCCCATTCCGGTAAAGGCTATTGACTTCGTGTTGTATACCCCGGATAAAGGAATGGTTCCGAAGGCTTATGATGTGTATTATGATGCTTATGTAGAATCAGACCATTTTCCGGTAGTAGCTACATTCAGTATAAACGATTAATCTAAAAAGATAGAAACATGAAAACATTGATTCATCATTTGAAACGATTTTCTATATATACACTATTGCTTGGAGCAGTAGGTTTTGCTGGTTGCGAAGATGAGAATCGGCAGGATATGATGCCTGAAATCGGAGAAGGTGAAATTACTCCTAAGATTACGATGTATACTCCGACGGCAGGTGGAAAGTCTACTAGCCTGACTTTATATGGTACTCATTTTGGTACGGACTTGGATAATATCCGAGTGACGGTCAACGGAGTAGATGCAAAGGTGACGGGTGCTTTGGGGAATATTATTACTGCCAATGTGCAGAAAGGTTCTGGCTCCGGTCCGGTGAAAATATATATCGGTCAGGGGGAAAATATTCAGGAACTGACTTATAAAACAGAATTTGAATATTCTCAGTCTCCTGTTGTAAGTTCGTATGTCGGCAGCTATGTTCCTGCTGTCAAAACTGAGAAAAAAGATGGTTCCTTGATGGAAGCAGTCCTTTGGAAACCGGGTTCTATAGCCTTTGATAAGGAAGGCACTTTGTATATTGTGGAAGACGATGACCGTGATATTCGTATTGTGAAAGATAATCAAATAGCTACTTTTCTTCGTGGGGACAAAACGGATGGAGTTGCATTTAGAATGATGAATATCGCTTTTTCACTGGATGGTAACACTTTGTTCTTGTCTAATGATGCGAATGGTTCCGGAAGCGCACATATCGCCACTATGTCATGGAGTAATGATACGCATAAGTATGATACTGGAAGTCTTGCTGCAATATGGTCGAAAACTCCGTCTTTAGGTAACGGTGTTACCAATGTAGGCGTACATCCTGTTACGGGAGAAGTTTTTTCCGTAGCTCATGGAAATGCCATGATTTACAAATATGATCCGGAACAGAATACGATGGTGGCTACCGGACAACAACTTCCCGATGCGGACGGAAAGAATGCATCGAAAGTGAAGGTCCGTTCTATCCTTTTCGATAAGGCAGGAACTACAGTGTATATGAGTTCACAGGGGAAGCATGTGATTTATAAAGGGGATTATGATATGAAGACCGGACTATTTTCTAATCTTCATATTTGGATTGGGCAATATGGTAAAACAGGCTTTGTGGAAGGACGAGGAAACGATGCCAAACTCGAAGAACCTTGTCAGATGGATTTGGATGAAGAAGGCAATATTTATGTAGCAGTCCGTAAAAAGCATCGTATCGCGAAAATTACACCAGATGGAGTAGTGACAAGTTATGCAGGTACAGGTACTTCCGGTACTACGGATGGGCCATTGGATAAGGCACAGTTCAATCATCCGGATGGAGTGCAATTCGGGCCCGACGGTGCATTGTATGTTTCAGATTATTGGAATCATAAGATTCGAAAGATAGAAAAGGATTAATAGGGTATTAGGTAAAAAAGATTGTTTTGAAGGATAACATTCACTCATTAATTGACGATATATGAATTTTAGAATATGCATTTCATTATTTCTGGTATGCTGTCTGTTGTCCCCTGTGATGGCGCAGAGAGACAAAAATAAGCAGAAAGAAGTTACAGTAAAAGCGATGACTTACAATACTTACAGTGGGCGCAAACTAGGTATTGATAAAATAGCCGAGGTTATAAAACAGGAAGATCCGGACATTGTTTCACTTCAGGAAATAGAAAGAAATACAGAGATTAATCCCTGGAATACTCCTGAAAGATTATCGGTACTGACAGGCATGAAGTATTATTATTTTGTCCATGCACTTGATATTCCTACCGGAGGAGACTATGGAAATGTAATTCTTTCCAAGTTTCCGATTTCGGAGGAAAAAAGCTTTAAATTGAGTGTATTGAAGGAAAACGATTACGTTCGTTCGTTTGGTTATGTAAAAGTGATGAAAGAGGGCAAGGAATTTTATTTTGCTACGACACATTTGGACCATAAGTACGAAGATGCTACTCGTCTGAAACAGATTGATGAGATTCTTGCTTGTATAGAACAACTGGACAAACCAATCATTCTCGGTGGGGATTTGAACTCCCGTCGTGGTTCTGTTACCATGACTGCTTTTCAGAAGTATTTCACAGTAAACTGTTTGAGCGACGCTGCTCCGTGGACAGTGCCCGTTCCAAGTCCGACTTATGCCTGTGACTGGCTGATTTATGCTCCGAATGAAGCCTTTACAGTAAAGGCGTACAATGCTTGTTATTGGGCCGATAAAGAATCGGATCATTATCCGGTAGTGGCTACCTATCTTATCAAATAAGACGATACTTGCCTAAAAAGATATCTGTGTTTAGGAGGATGGATATCTTTTTTTAGGCAAAAGTCGTCTCATACCGACCGATACGCGTGCTCACATCGGTCGATACGCGTGCTCACATCGGTCGATACGCGTGCTCACATCGACCGTTACGCACGCTCACATCGACCGATGTGAGACACTTCAATAATATAAGCAGGGCTGACGCATTACTTAATTTCTTCATTATGCCATGGTGCATCTAAAAGTTC